>Ga0070732_10000016_pt1 | contig 212736 bp, 198 predicted proteins | sample Coa_R1_5_FD_66449 | JGI IMG/M metagenome (GOLD analysis project Ga0070732, IMG submission 66449) | Surface soil microbial communities from Centralia Pennsylvania, which are recovering from an underground coalmine fire - Coalmine... | ecosystem: Environmental > Terrestrial > Soil >... | reverse complement strand
CCGCACGATCGAGGTCGGGCTCAGGGGCGCGGCCTCTCCGAGGAGGCCGCGCAGGGCCGGCTCAAAGTCGCCGGTGGCCAGCCCTTGCAGATACAGCTCCGGCAGCAGGGCGCGGATGGCGTCGCTGGACCGCTCGTAGCGTGGCAGAATCTGCGAATTGAACGGCTCTGCGGTATCTCGCACCCGCGGCGCGTGAAGCTCCACCGTGCCACAGCCGACGGCAATCTTGCGCGGTTTCCCCGCGCCGTTCCGGTAGCCGCGACGCTCCCCGGCGCCACGCTCCTAGCGGGCCCGCCCCAGAAACTCTTCGACTTCCTGCTCCAGCGCCTCCACTAGCATCCGCTGCGCCCCCTCGCGCGCGAGCGTATCCAGGATCGACCGAGCCTCCACCTTGTGGGAAAGATCGGGTGTATGGTACCCTGGCATCGGCGTACTCCTTTCCCCTCCCCGGCCAGGGAGGTTCCGGTGTGTGATCCCTTGGAAAGGGTACGCCGCTTGAATTTACACACCTTTTGATCCTAGCTCCCTTCGATCTTGAGGCATCGGACTCGCGTCACTTTGAACGCGGAGCCTGTCCGCCGCCACGCCAGGCGCTCGGGATCCCAACCCCGAAAGATTCGCTACGTTATGGGGCGCTGAAAGGGTCTCAGGCCGGAGAAGAAGCCGGGGGTGATCCGGCGCCTTCCTCCCAGCGAACGCGGTCCTTTTTGATCCTTTTGTCGATCCCCGCGATTCGGTTTGCCACTTCACTCGTTTGTATCGCGGCGACTACCTTGGATGTGTCCGTCAGGCTTGCGTGAAACGGGCTCACAGACAATGGAAGCCGCGTTTCCGGCAAGGAATGCTGGGGAAGGAACACCCCCAGACCGGAAAATAGGGCGCGTAAGGAGGCTGCCACGGCTTCTCCGATCATGCCTCCGAGCCATCTAGCAAGCGCTCTCATCGTAAAGTCCAGCGTAGGCAGCAAGAGCGCGCTCCCAGCCACGATGATTCCTGCACCAATCATCCGGAATGTCAAAGGTCTCACATTGTCCCATCGCTTCTCCATTATGTGATCCCTCCCGGCCCGGATTTCCCCCTCCGGCAGGTGACTCCATGTTATTCCCTGCCAAGAGAGCACATAAACTTTTCGGTGGTCGAGTGCATACTTCGACTGAACTAATCCGAAAACTGCACTATATGAGCAGATAAACATAAGTGCCCAATGGTGAGTTGTGGGTAAGACTGAAGGTGAGAGGAGGTATACACATGCGAATAGCCATGGTCCTCGTCCTTGCCGTCATTCTGATCCCAGCCCTGGGGCTCGCCGGAGTCGGCCAAGCCCAGGCTCAACCCCTGCAAGTCTCGCCGGTCCCCATCTGGGGGATTGTTCTGGGGACGGTTATCGTCGCCGGGCTCCTCTATCTGATCGTGCACGGCCCGGACGGGGGCTACTACCGGTATCCCTATTACGGCGAATACTACCGCGTTTACTACCGGCCGCAATACCGGCCGTACACCGGCTACTATCTCGTGTCCGCACCGGTCATCATAGTCGCACCGACGATTGCCGGGGTCGTGCTCGGGGTCGTCGTTGTCAACAATCTTGAATACGTCATGACACGTGACGCCTACGGCCATCTTTATCGCTATCCCTACTACGGTCCGTACCGCCAATACTATTATCGCGCAACGTATCGGCCATACGTGGGACCCGATGTACGAGCCTATCAGAGTGCTCCAGTGCGCCAGGGCGATCGCCGCTGGGACACCGACACTAGAAATCTTGCACCGGCCTACCAGCGGCCCCAGCGCCAGCCGAGTCCGACCTATCAGCAGCCCCAGCGGCAACCGAATCCGGCGTACCAACAGCCGCAGCGGCGGCCGAGTCCGACCCATCAGCAACCCTATCCGCAGCCAAACCCGACCTATCAGCAGCCGCAGCGGCAACCCAATCCAAGCCAGCACGGTGGTCGAGGCAACCCTGGCGGGTCCCCCAAGTCGCAGCAGAGGTGCGGACACCCCCAGGAGCAGCCCTGTCCCAACAACACACAGCATCAGTAAGATTCAGCACTCTGGCAACCGGCCCCGTCTGGAGCCCACCGCTGGGCACAGCCGGGGCCGAGCCGTCTCTTCATAAAAGACGATCCGGCCGGAGGACGTCCAGAGGGAGGCCCGGAACGAACACTGAATTGGCTGAAGCGACCGCATCCGCCGGTAGCCGAACGCGAGTGCGCGCCTTCCCGGAGTGGAAGCCTAACAGCGCGCGCCCTCTTCGTACCATGTTTCCAAACCCTCCAAAATGGGAACAACGGAATTGCGGTTCCGCGCAACATCACTCTCTTGCGGCTGTGATTCCCTGAAGGAGGTGAAGCAAATGCCGTTTTGGCTGAGGTGGTTCTTCATCGGTGGAGTGGAGGCCGCTGCTAGATGACGCCAGTAAGCGTAGGATGGACCTGATACTTGTCTGGAGGCTGGACCGAGCCTTCAGAAGCGTCCTAGATGCTTCTACGACGCTGGAGCGGCTCCGTGGCTGGAACGTAGGCCTCGGCTCGTTTAGCGAGCCCTGGCTGCACAAAACGTCGCCGTTCGGGGAAACCCTCTACTACATCCCCGTCGCGTATGCCCAGTTGGAAGGAGGCATCCTGAAGGAGAGAGTTGGAGATCGCGCTCCAGGTCCCGCCTGTCGAGAACACGGTTGCCGTCCTCCCCTCTGTGGTGGAAATGTATCTGAACGACCTCATGGGAGCGCTTGGACGTGATACTGAACGTACCAGGAGCCTGCTGGCGAAAATGATAGGCCAATCACCCTAAGGTGAGACGGAGACCGCCTCGTCGCCGAACTTCAGGGGAATCTCCCTGCCTTGCTGGAGTTGGATGAGGAGTTGTATAACCGTGGTGCCGGGAGGAGGATTCTTTCCGAATCGCAAAGTTGGCCTGTGACGACGTGCCTAGCCTCCTGAGCTCACTGCCCGACGCCGTGGCCGACGCATAGTAGCGGGGGGATTCAGAACGAACTTTGCACTCCTCCTGTTCCGAAGGTCAAGCTCCGACTCACAGAGAAAAGAACCTTGCTGGGGAAAGTGCGGTAATTGAAAGACTTAAATGCGCTAACTAAACGGTTTTAGTAAAGCACAGTAGGCAATCGTGTGCGCTACAGGAGTGAAATCAGCCCAGTCGTCCCATGGATGTGCACGTGACGCGCGATTGGTGGCTGATGCCCGTGGCTGGATTCCAGAAGATAGCCGTAAGTCGCGTTACCACTAATGGCAGCGACTAGAATCACCACGATCACCGTGTTTGGCTCTGGCATTTTCATGAAGTTAGAGATTCACCACCTAGCAGAGGACCCCTTCCCGAGACGTGCGCCACAGCCGCGCCACCGTGCTTAGGATCCAGTGGGGGGACGGGGCATAAGATCGTTTGGCAGTGGCGAACTTTCCACTCGCTGGTTGTGCTGAGAACCAGGTCTATGTGATCCTCCGGACACTAAAACGCGCCCTCTCGCCACGCAACGTTTCATGGGCGTAGTGATGGGCGTGATCCCGCAACCCCCAGGAGAAGTGCGGACACCCTCAGGAACAGCCCTGTCCCAACAACAAACAGCATTAGCAAGATTCAGCATTCTGGCAACCGGCCCCGTCTGGCGCCTACGGTGCACAGCCCGGGCCGAGCCGTCTCTCATACAAGACGATCCGGCCGGAGGAGTTCTGGGGACATTTCTAATAGGAGTGCGTAAGTATAGTAACAGCGGCTTGGCAAGGGCGCGTGCCGGAGCTCTACCGCCACCCCTGGTACATCAGGTCGAGGTGCCAGACCTGATCCAGGGACTCCCGCGCCCGCGGCCGCGTCAGGCAGGGGGCACCTCGCCCCATAGATTTGACCGGGCCTCGTCGACTCCGGGTAGCATGGGACTTCTCACTCAATTTCCGGCCGTTTTATCCAAAGACGATCCGAGCAACACACTATTTCTCAACGATGACCTTCTTCATATGGTCCCAGGCGCCCACTTTCCGCCCTTGGAAGTCGCGCCCTGCCGTCGCGAGTGTCAACAACGTCTAGGGGAAACCACACCTAGCCCATCGCCTCCCACCCCCACACAGGCTGGGATCCCGCCAGGATGCGCTCTTTGAGTCAGATTTCATTATCCAGCGGGGACCAAGGAGCCGGACCGCATCCGATGCCTCTACATCCCCGGAGCCCGTCGACTTCCCTCACAAATCCGATAGTTCCCCAAACCTCAACCCTCCAGTACTCCAACGTCCCGCGTGCGCGCCCCGGGGGGAGGATCGGCTCCCCGCATGTGAACCCGCTACGCTGCGACGCATGGCTCTGGTGTAGGCCGGGGGGCCGGAAACATACGCCAGAGACGGTAAGGCCCAAGGTCTGGGCCGATCAGGCCCCATGCTGGCTTCGCTTCTCCGGTTGAATAAGCGTAGAATGAACTTGTTTCCCCCTTACTCGACGATAATTTCCTCGGCAATCAGTCAGCCGCCCTGAATCTTCACTACTCCGTCGATTATGGTCTGGCGAAGCGGCGGCGGGTTTGGACCCAATTGGGGCAAGCGGTAATCACGGATCGCGGGCGCGACTACTTGGTGCGACGGGATCTGGGGCATCATCCGTACTATATCATCGCGCTAGGAAATCGGCACCAGCAGACAGACATAGGGAGACGGAGGTAGGAACCATATGCATCTGAGTGCACGGCGGTATGAGAATGTGACCAATCCTCGCGAACTGGGGCGGCACGTCAACGAGACCTTTATCCCGTTGATCAGCGCGGTCCCCGGGTTCATCGCGTATTATTTCACCGATGCTGGGAACGGTACGATGCTCTCCACCAGCATCTTTACGGACAAAACAGGCGCTGAGGAATCCAATAGGGTAGCAGCGGAATGGGTCAAGAAGAATCCGAATGTGCTTCCGACTGCCACGCGAGTGACGACCGGGGCAGTGCTCGGACACAAGGGGGCGGGGGAACTGCTCGGGCAAAAGGTCAAGTAGGCCAGGAAGTCGGTTGCGAGAGGGCGAGGGCCGGGAAACACTCCGGCCCTTCTCTCTTAGCCAACTTGAAGCAAGCCTTGTGGTGGTTCAAGGCCCAGTACCAGAAACATGCTGAGGAAGCCGCTTCCGGGAAAGACCGCGTGATTGAGTGTGTCCGGAAAAATCTAAATCCGAGAAGCCAAAGAAGCAATGAGTGGGGGACCTTCCGCACCGGCACGTCGAATAGGTCGTCGGACCCTCCAGGCGGACAGGCGGTTGAGGATCGTTGAGGATTATCGCTAGGAAGACCCCAAGGTCAGACCCCCCTACTGCCGAGTGCTGCCGAGATGTGCCTGCGGGACCTTCGGGGGACGCTTGGAACCGATCCGGACTACGCGCGGGGCCTCCTTGCTAAACTCATCGACTCGATTACCCTGCGGAAAAAGGGCGGCCTTGGCTCCGAGTACGATAACCATGCGTGCCGGGAGCCCGTCTCCCGCATTATACAGATGGCCTTTGGCGACCGGAGCGGTGGCCTGACCACGTCTTTCCCCATCTTCAGGTGGTCTTTTTGACTGGATAAGAGACTGCCGCAGACCTGGGTCATTGACCTGTTCGTACAGGAGGCCGCTCAGACAGTGGAGGAGGACGAAGAGCGCGAATCCTTAGACGTAGGTTGCATCGATACCTTGCCTGGATGCGCGGGTCGTGACATCCGCCTTCACTGCCACCAACCATTGGCAAGCCCAAAAGCCCACAAGCCGGGGCGTAAACAGCTCAAACGACTTCCGCTACGGCAATGACTTGAGCGGTTCGAACCTATCATGCATTATCTGGTCTCCGCGTTCACGCATAGCGCCATTGCGGACGGCAGGTGAGAGAATCCACGCTTGCGCCGCGGCACGACTCTGCTGCTGGACCCAGTCCGTCCGAGGTCTGCGCCTAGCCACATACGCGTCCAGGGCCTCCTCAATGCTCTGTTCCGACCGGAGGGCCTCTGCCAGCACGAATGCATCCTCGATGGCCATACACCCCCCCTCGCCCATGTGCGGCGGGCCGGCGTGGGCGGCGTCACCGATCAACACCACCCGCCCGTTGTGCCAAGAGAGGCGGTCTACCCATTCGATGGCACCGAAGTGAAGCTGCTCGTCGCATTCCATGGAGGCAAGATACTCAGGCACCGGCCCCCCAAACTCCTCGAAGCGGCGCCGAAAGCGTTCCAGCCGGCCCGGAAGCGGATCGTCGATGCGCGGCCCGCCGACGGCGCCAAACCCGTACGTGCGGCCGTCCCCCATTGGAACGACTCCAAAATAGCGGTCATCGCCCATGAGGACCTTCATGTTGGTGACCCCTTGCGGGCGGGTCGGCGAAATACTCCGCCATACCATGTGTCCTGCATATACTGGCGAGCCCTCTCTCATCGTGACAGCGCTCACGGTTGAGTGAATTCCGTCGGCGCCGACAACCAGGTCGTAATCTCCTGAGGAACCGTCACTGAATCCCACCAAGACCTTCCCATCGGCTTGTGCTACGGACACGACGGCGACACCCAGTCGGAAAGGCACTTCGGCGGCTCCGGCGAGAAGCGCTTGATGCAGCTTGACGCGCTCGATGCCAATGCATGGACCCACCTCACCCCACAGTTCTTCCAGGTCGGTGTCGCACAGCATCTCCCCCTGCTGGTCAAAGAATCCCCACCGCCGGATGACCGCGCCGGCCTGCTCCACGGCCTCGCCCACGCCGAGAGCCCGAAGCGCTCGGACCCCATTGGCAGCAAGATTGATGCCTGCTCCAATCGCGGGCCACCCCTTGCTGCGTTCAACCAGCTCTGCGGCGAAGCCTTGACGGTGGAGGGCTGTCGCCAGCGAAAGCCCGGCAATTCCTCCGCCGGTGATCAGAATCCGTTTGATGTCCGCCACATAAGACCCCCATTGTGGTACGCTTAGACGGCATGCTTGAATTGGGCACGCCAATTCAAGCGGACGACGAAACGAGAATCAGGGGGGGCACGGTTCTCGAGTCTGAATCGGCGAGAAGCAGAAGACAGAAGATATTGTCGATCCCTGAAGCCATACTGATTGCCATCTCGATACCCCCCCTTCGCTAGCCCTCGCCAGGGCTCACACTAGAGGAAATTCGGGATGGCGTCATCGGGGAAAAGCCCTACTCGGGTACCTATTTGGCGGTTTGAGGGTACCTACTTCGTGCCAAACAATGTTGAGAGACAGCTGTCTTGGATCATTACGTGCCAGACACTCCTACGCAACGTGTTCCGTTTGACAAAAGGGCATGATGAAGGTGACGATATGTTGATCAGTCTGGAGAGGCCCTCGCCAGTCCACGCTCGACTGCCCAAGCGGCAATCTGCGCTCGCGAGTGGAATGCCAGTTTATTGAGGATGTGCTGGACGTGAGCATCCGCTGTTTTCTCTGCGATCACCAGTGCGGCGCCGATCTCGCGGTTCGTGAGCCCCTGTGCTATCAGCACCGCCACTTCTCGCTCGCGGGGGGTGAGGCCGCTCAATTGTTCCGAAGACGTCTGTTTTGGTGTTCCCACAGGATGGAATGCGGCACTCAACATTGGAGTCAGCGCATATTCGAAGGCCTGCTCCAACGTCATGCCACGGCCCTCCGCGCACGCTCTTGCAAAGACCCTCTCACCGAGGCGATCGCGCGTGGTGACAAGGCGTTGGCCGTAGTCGGCTTGGTCGGGAGTAAGGCGACGGAAGCCAAGGGTTTCCTGTAGCGCTTCTGCTGCTCCGATGAACCGGGCCGCCCGTTCGTACTGTCCCTGTGCGCAGGCCAGCCCCGCGAAGCCTTCTAGACACTCTTCGGTGCCCCACGTGTTCCCCAATTCTCGGCTGAGGGCAAGGCTCTCTGCGAAAAATGCTGCTGCCCGCCCATGATCGCTCAGATGTAGGGCCACGGTGCCCAAGCCGCGAAGCACAAGGGCGATGAGCCATTTGTCACCTACTTCTCGGGACAGAGCATGGCTTTTTTCATAGTACGCAGCAGCCTGCTCATAGTCCCGATGATAGCGGGCCACAACCCCCAGGTATGCAAGGGCCACGCTGATGCGCCAGCTATCCCCCAATTCTCCGGAAAAAACCAAGCTATTCTCCAACGACGCCTTCGCTCGAGTGGCATCGCTTTGAAGCAACGTTGTGCCCAAAGCGAGGTGGTGCCATGCAATTTCGTCTCGGTCGCCCAGTTCGCAGGACACAGCCAGGCCCTTCTCTGCCAACGCAGTCGCCCGGGCGTCGTCTCCTTGACGCCATGCTAGCTGTGCTGCTCCCCTAAGCGCTTTCGGCAGAGCCGGGATCGATGTATCGTCGATCGCAGACAATGCTCCTTCCAGCCACCCGCGGCCCTCGCTCCAATGTCCATGCAAGAGCCAAAATCGATACAGAGCCCCCGCTAATCGCAACCCCGCCTCGACGCTGCCTGTCTCCCTTTTGGCCCACTCCAGCGAGGCGCGCAGGTTGTCGTGTTCTGCCTCCAGCCGCTTGAGCCAGTTTCCCTGTGCAGGACCTCGCAGCCCCGGCTCAGCCTGCTCCGCCAGTCCTAGGTACCACTCAAAATGCCGCCTCCGGACATCCGCTGCTTCTTCCGTCTCTTCCAGCCGGTCTCGGCCATATTGGCGCACCGTCTCCAGCAGCCGGTACCGGGCCTCCCCACCCTGGGTATCCGCCACCACCAGTGACTTATCCGTTAGCTGCGTAAGGAGGTCGAGGACCTCATGGCGCAGGATGCGCTCTCCGGAGCAGACGGCTTCGGCCGCCTCCAAGGAGCACCCACCGGCAAAGACCGACAGCCGGTGTAACACGGTGCGTTCCTTCTCTGATAGCAAATCGTAACTCCAGTCCATTGCGGCGCGCAGTGTCCGATGTCGAGGCACGGCCGTACGACTTCCGCCGGTCAGCAGTCGAAACCGGTCGTCTAGCCGTTGCGCAATTTGCTCCACCGCCAGCACCTTCACACGCGCCGCCGCCAACTCAATGGCGAGAGGGATGCCGTCTAACCGATGGCACACTTGGGCGACCGCCGGCGCGTTCCTCTGGGTGAGCGTAAACTCGGGTTGGTTGAACGTTGCCCGCTCCACAAAAAGACGTGTCGCCTCGTACTGCATGAGGTCCTCAGGTGCCCCAATGTGCCTGGGGTGGGGCAGCGAGAGGGAGGGGACGCGATAGATCAGCTCACCGGCGATGCCTAAGCTTTCCCTGCTCGTTGCCAGGATGCGGATATGGGGACAAACCTGCAGCAGCCTTTCGGCCAGTTGCGCACAGGACTCCAGCAAATGCTCACAATTGTCCAAGAGGAGCAGCAGCGCCTTGGGACGCATGTGGTTCGTCAGTGTCTCGATCAACTCGCGGCCCGGTTGCTCGAGCACGCCGAGTGCAGCGGCGACGGCCTGAGGGATAAGAGCGGATTTTGAGAGCGCGGCCAATTCTACCCACCAGACCCCGTCTTTGGCCTCTTCCTCCGGGTGGGCCACCACCTCGAGTGCGAGCCGCGTCTTACCACAGCCCCCTGCGCCTGTGAGCGTGAGCAGACGAGTATCGGGGAGCAGATGATTGATCTCAGCGATCTCCCGCCCCCGCCCAATGAAACTGGTTAGCCGATGGGGAAGGTTACTAAGCATGACATGTCCTTAGTGCAAGCTAACGATACCACCTTCCTTCCACCAAATGTATCACTCTGATTGGTGATGTTTCGGAAGCAAGGGACTATTGAGCAGTGGGAACAGGGTCGGGCAATCCAAGAACGTCCAACTCGGATCCCGCTTGCAATGATCGACGGTGAACCTCGTGGAGTCAAGCAAGTAGTAGGCTAGAGCCAGAGAGCATGGTGCCGGGAGCCCGTCTGATACGCTACCGAACATGCTCCGGGACCGTATTATCCTTGTAGCGTAGACACGACCCCCTGAGTGCGATTTCGACTTCCGCGAATTCGCCTTCTATGGCTGAGTATGACTCCGAGAACGGGGCGCCGGCGCGCTTCGAACCGATGGGGCGACATCAGGTACGGCATTAAGGCCATGCTGGCGCCGAGCGGGGGCTTCGAACCCCCGACGGCACCAGGATCGCCGGATCCGGATGACGAGGTCGAACACCTCGGCCACGCGTGATGACAAGGCCTGGCGCGCGATCGGCCTCCCCAGACGGCCATACCGACCGGCACGTGCCTTTGGCAGCTGCACTCATTCTGCACTTGTAGAAGACATGGGCCGACACACACGAGCGGCTAGCCCGCAACCTTATCGTAACAGGTCATCTGCACCGATAGACCATCTCCTCCGATAGTGAGTCTTGTGGGCCGCGACGCTCAGTCGACACTCGAGCACACATCACGGCTAGGCTCCTTGTCGGCTAGTCTCGAATCTGGTTCTAACTCCATCACACGATACCTCTCGATCCCGCGACGAACGATTGGTGCATCACTGGTACGGATTAGAAGAAGAGTGAGGCGTCGGTAGACCGGTCCTTCAAGGAACTGTCTACACGGCCGGCGGGATGGGTATGCCGTAGGTGCGTAATTCTTGAGGAGGACGTAAAATGGAGAGCCCATGGCTTGTCTTTGCGACGATCGCTGGGCCGATCGCCGCCGTCATACTCAGCGCCATAATCGTCAACCTACTCGAACTGCGCCCACGGCTGTTTACCTGGTACGAACAAATCACCTCGGTCACGCTACGTCCCCCGGACAAATCTGTCATCCCAGTCAATACACATGCGTTTACGGTCCGAAACGTCGGTCGACGTCCTGCGCATAACGTAAGTGTTTCCCACTTCTCACTACCCGATTACAATGTCGTCCCGCCCGTCCCGCACGAACGCAAGGACTTACCGCAAGGTGGTGTGTCGCTTATCTTCCCGACCCTCGCTCCCAAAGAACAGGTTACTATCACTTATATCTACTTCCCGCCAGTAACCTGGAGTCTAATCAATGCTGGGGTGCGTTCTGACGAAGCCGTCGCGCAACCAATCACCGTGCTTCCCACGCGCCAGTTCGCGCCATGGGTATATCGCACGTTTGCAGCACTCTTCTACATGGGCGTGTTCCTAGCTGCGTATCTGCTCGTTCGCTTCGGGATTTGGGTTTCCACAATCAAGCATGCCTGACCACGACGAGCGACGCCTGTTGCCCTGCATCCCGCTCGGGCTTAGCGATCCCCTCGTTGCCATGCGCTCGCGCGACTCGAACGACCGCCTTGCTCTCCCTCGCCTCGCTGCGCGGTGAATTTCAAGGGTCCGCGGAGGGGGGTGAGCATGGGGCTTTCTGGTTGCGTGATCTTCACTGTTACCTCCTCTGATGGATACATCTAAAAATCTATTGCGCCCTAAGCACCCGAGGAGCCGGACAACCAAGGTTGCTTGCCTCTAGGTGGCCGGACATAAGAGTCGATTATACAGCGTTACAGTACATGCGGCGGCCCTGGGTAGTATCCAATTTGCGTCCTGTCCATAATGATGCAATTGATTGGTGTACCTACGACACCGCCAGGATGATTTTGGGCCACAGCGTCGACCACTCCAAACATTCGAAGAGCGATCTCCTCAGGTGAACCAGGGACTTTACCCGGATTGTCCCTATCAGCCTGTTCGGCCGACGATCGGTATTCCTCGCACAACTTCTGGGATCCAATGACGGCGGTGAGATCTGTGACCATCCGGACAGGAGGATCCGCCATAAGGTCAATCACAAAAGCTGCTAGCGTGTGATCTTTTGGATGGCGGGCGGCGAGCAATAGTTGACACTCCCTCAGTTCTAGCTCCGCCGACGCTTCCTGAGCGATTTCATAGATTCTCGTTGCGAGGGGAAATGGTTCGAACGGAAGTCCTCCTTCAAGGATTGCAGCCGTACGTTTAAGAACTTTCTCGAGGATTGCCACGTTGCCCGCGACCGCGACAGCCACGTCTTCGTTCAGGACAAAAAGCTTTACTGCACCGTCTGCGAAATCTCCGGTGTTTTTGTCCGAAACCCGGCTGTCTCCGACCATAATAAGCGCTTCCTGCGGCTCGACATGTGCGACTTGCTCAAGAAAGCTTCGAATGGCCCCTGTTGGGAAATGCTGGATCGCGCAGAGGGTCATTATGATCCTCTTACACCTCTTGCCTTTAACGTAGAATACCCTGCCCCATTACATTGACAAAATCATCTTCTGTCAGGTGCGGCCATGACGATTCTTCCGATCGACCGGGCGCGGCCCCGACAGAGCACTCAGGACATCACACTGGCCTCGGGGAGGAGCCTCCTCTCTCGCCGACGTCCCAGGGGGACGTCACGTTATCTGGGTAGGCAAATCGTTGCGGACATCATGCGCTGGCTACACTTCTACCCCCCGCAAGGGAAGATCTAGATCGAAATATACTTCGCTTCAACACGCGGAAAGCATGAGCCTGCCTAGAACACGCCCAAACTGGCCTGCTGACAGGTTCGACCACATGGCCATAGAATCATTATTCCAATGGCCCGTGGGAGACTCAAGCAGTGGCTCGGTTGCGACGTGCCCAACTCGAGTAAGACAATTTGACATTTACCTTCAAGCAGGCAGGTCTCCAAGCGCTAATATTCATCTTAGTTCCGCGCCGTATGCCTCATCACCGGTACTTGTATCGACAATTCGATATACGCTTGGCGAACTTGTCGCACAAATTACCACATCATCTTGTTCATCACCACTGAACGCAGAGCTGTCATCTACTCGGTAAACGTGGCCTGACGCCATAATCAGAACGTCGCCATTCGTTGAAATCTGATTGATAGTATCCGTGTCACAAGCATCAGCGTGTGCAATCGACAACCCACTGAACAGAGCGAATATCAGCAGGGCGATAACTCGCTTCATGTACGCTATCACTCCCTTTTCGGAAAGATGTAATGACCCCTCTACTCATTTGATGACTTGAATACCCTAAATTTGCGCAGGATAGCTCGGCCCTGTGCCGCACGGGGTGAATACCCTATCCCGGAACTTCTTGAATGGTCCGAGAGGGTCAGACGACAGGTCCCCTCCCAGGCCGCAGGCCGATAGCAGCTCCCGGCCTGACCCCGGCAGTGGGGACCCCGCAGGAGCCCGGAGGGTGCATAGAAACCATATTCTCATATCCCCGTCGCAGGAAACCGACCTAGCCACTACAGGCATATAGAATCACTACTCTATTATGCCTGTGGGTAACCCGTCGGGCCGCCGCATTCCATGTATGCTCATGATGTTCCTTACAATCTCAGAATAAGGCTCTCCCGATGATGGGACAACAGAAATTCCTAGGCCTCTAACCCCTTCCCGACTTCTGAATCTCCCTCACCAATGAAAAGGGTTTGAAGTGAAGTTGCAAGAGGGGGTCGTTGCACTAGGACTCTCCTAGCCGCTCATTGTCACAAAACACAGAGTGCTTTATCGAGTGATTAGGCGTCCATTGCGCCAACGAGCATGCACATCATCCGGAAACGCAACAAAGTCAACGGTGAGGTGTTGATCCCTCTGGAATCGGGCATCCCTTCGCTCCAATTTTTCGGCCACCCGGTCAACGATTCGCTCCAGCTCCTCTACGGCTGGGATAGTGTCTGCCGCGATGTAACGGAACTCCACAACAACATAATGACCTCCCGGGGATTTTAAAACTGGGAAGGGTTTACTGAAACCGCCACCGAGCTCCTTAGATATTTCCTGACTAATCACTTGAAGCTCGGGAGCGGCTTGAAGCTCATTGCGCTTGCCCGCCAAAACCGTTGCTAGGGCCAGGACCGCAATGATTCCATCCCTTGTATCTTTGTCCTTTAGGTGCGGAGGAAGATGACCAGTCTGATGCACGACCACATTCCTCCAATTGATCGCACCAATTACTTTTTGAAGGTCAATTTTGCGCAAAGCCTCATGCCCCACCGTTAACTCCAACATGATGGTAACCCGATCACGTAGACCCAGCTTGGGCCCAAGGAATTCCTTGATACGGTCATTGGGGACGCCTCTGAGTTGAAAGAATAGACTCAAGTATCGAGCTAGTACAATTTCAAGACAAATCACCGCCTCCAATAAAGCGTAACGGAGATTATCCAGACGCATGTGCTCAATTGCGTTCACGAAAAATTCCTGCTCGGGCGCGGGCGGTTGATTCTCTGCAATAGCCTCTGTGATATCAAGCCAAGTGCCTACCCGGAGTTCTCCCGACGGTGTCGCCGTTCCGCCACGCACTGAGGCAATGAAGCCCGCGAAAGGATCATCTTGCATTCTTACTAGGGTGCGTGGGGCGCCAGCTGCATCATCTACTGTTACTAGCCATCGCTCGATATATTTCTCCGCCTCGGAGAGGTTAATCTTCAACTCTGACACATGAGCTACTCTTCCAGTATTTCTGATGCCCCGCAAGATGCGGTTTGCTATTGTCACAAGGATAGGAATAAGGGCAGACCAATTTTGACCTTCCACCAGCACATCAATCTGACTTCCCTGATCATTCAGCTCGATTTCTAAGCCGCTGCAATGCTTAACATAGTGCTCTGGAGGGGGCAAATCAGGTACTTCAAACGGGTCCAAGTGCCCGACTGGACGGTACTTGACGCGAATCTGACCGTCCTCAAAGGCGCCACCCAATGCTAACGCGTCCGGCCATGGGCCAAGAGCGTAAATATCAATGGGAATAGTGTATCGAAGCATCATCATTTTCGCTGCCCAAGAGAGTATGCCTTTGGCAACATCCTGCGTGCGGCGTCTCGTTTCATGATTGTCATCCTACGGCCCCCCTCCCGCCGTCGTGCTGTCGCACCCTGATCTGCGTATCTCATGACTCCGCAAAAACGGGCGTGGGCCACTCACCACGCTTATGCCCATATCGTTCTCCAGATGGCCCAAGCGGCTCAGGGATGGCCAGGAAGGACCCGGCAGGCTTCATCTAGCCTGGGCCGCCGTTTGAAGCGCCCAGAGGCCAAATCTCCATAAACCAAAGAGACCTTCTAGCGGAGGTTTCGCGGGAGCCAAACTGTGGCCGAAAGGAACTCCTTTGGGCCAGGGCCGGCGGGCATCTGCGAGTGCTTGATTTACACGGCTCAGCGGGGCAATCAGGAGACCTCCCTTTCGACAACTTGGGATCACGAAGCGCGCTTCGGACGATCTAGAACTACCGGGTTCTTAGTTGACTCGACAGCCCACCCGGCAGGCCGCGCGCTCGGCAGGCTGCCCAAGGCTGGTGTTTTGCCATCTCTCAGTCCAACAGGTTCGCGAAGGGCCGTTTCCCGTACGCGGCGCGAAACTCGCCAATCAGACGGCGTTCCGCTTCGCGCGGGTGGTCGTCGATCTGCCATGCGATCATAAACCCGTCAGCTCCCTTGACTTGCCACAAGAACCTCCCCCCATGATGCCCCACCGCTTTGCCCGCTCCGAAGTCGATAAGCTGCCGCACGCGCTGCCTTAGATCCCGCGCTTCGCCAACGTATAGAATCTGTGCGCCTTTGACCCAATTCTCTTCGAGGACCTTGATAGCGACCGTCGGATCCTTGCCGCGAAAGCGGCCCGCCTTGCTACGGTCGAGGAACTGAGGAGGATCGTCCGAGTCTCGCAACATCACATACACGCCGGACGCGTGTGGGATGCGTTTTGCGCGGTCGCCCAGAAGGTCACGGACTGTCACGAATTCTTCGAACCCTCGTCGTTGCAGTTCGGTTCGCCTGAATGTCATCTTGTCCCGATAGCGCTGCTGCTGGCCGGCTTTTTGATGCGCACGGCAAGCGAATCGACGATGGGGACCCGCGAAAATCCAATGGGTCCCCTTTCTGCACCACAGGAGCCGCCAGCCCGCCCACTCAAACAGCGCGCACTCAAGCACGATTTCCCATCCGAGGTCACCGCGCCAACACACATCCGGTAGGTCGTCGAGGTTCACGCGGACCTGCCATTTTTCCCGTAGACGCCTGACCGACGCCCGATTCACCCTCAGCGACCCGATCGACACGGACGAATGCTGGCCGAACAGCTTAATCAGGTCACCGGCCAACCCATACGGTTCCAGCCTGCGCTGATATCGTTGTGGGGCAGACGTCATCGCCTCTACGACAAGACGCCTCAACTCATCCTTGACCTCGTTAAAGCCACGCGCCTCAGCCGGCACGGGCGTGCTGTCGTCACCCTGGAAGAACCGCTGCGCTTCGTCTTCCGAAGCCGCATCCTCAAAGAAGACCTTACTCATGGGCGGGAGCTCTCGGGCGAGGATCGCTTGCGCCTCTTTGCGGCCTGCCTCGCCTCGGGCGAACAGGTCGAGCAGCTGGCCGGCGGCCTCGTAGTCCTGAAGAACCACTTCCACATCGGAGCGGGCGGGTGCTCCGTCTGGAGAGATGAACGTCCCTACCGTGTAGTACTTTCGCCGCGAACTGCCCTCCCGCTCGGGCCCCCGTGGCTGGCCCGTTTGCGCACGTGTAGACTTCTGCCTCCCGGCGCCACCTTTTTTTCGCATCGCGGAGCCGTATCTCCCAGGGCTTTCCTCGCAGTAGACGTGTGAGATTTCCCGCAGAGTGCGCTACACTCCTGGCACCACGACATACGAGGTGACGCGGATGCAGCGATGGCTGACGGTTTCCGAGGTAGCGAGGCGGCTGGGCCTGAGCCCTGATGGCGTTCGCCATCTGGAACGAAGGGGCCGCCTCCGGGCAATTCGCACTGAGGGGAAAGCACGCGTGCGCTTGTTCCGAGAAGCCGAGGTCGAGCGGCTTGTGAAGCGTCGCCGGGCGTCGCAGTCTGGGCCGGCGGAGAGGGCTCCTCAAGCTGAGCTCCCGGCGGCCGTGGGGGCGGCGGGGTGACAACCGCCAAAGGAAAACCGGGCCGTTGCAGGCGGCCCGGCAAGCGAGAGACTCCGATGCGTTCTGAGCTTATCAGAATCTCGGCCGTCTTGGAAGCGCTTCTGCCCGAGCTATATGCGCGCATCCCTGTCTATTGCCTCCGTCAGCTCGCCGAAGACCCGGACATCCCTGCCTGGATGGTACAGTGCGTGCACGCCGCCCTCGACTACAGTGTCGACTGGCCTGTGACGACTAAGCGCACCGCCCCTGGCCGCGGGAAGGACCGTGGATGAGGAGCTTCTCTGTCTCCGAGGAGGGACGCGAGACCGTCATCACCTGGACGGGCACGGATGGCGGCCGGGCGATCATTTACACGGGAGGCGGCCCGCCGTGAGCGGGATCTACCCTTCTTCTCCTCCGCACAATCTGGAAGCTGAGCAGGCGGTCCTCGGCTGCATGCTGCTCGACCACGACGCAATCGCCCGGGCGGCCGAAGCCCTGCGGCCCAAGGACTTTTACCGCGGCGACCACCGCATTATCTTCTCCACGATGCTGGACCTGTCAAAGCGCGATGAGCCGGTGGAACTGATCACGGTCTGCAACCGCCTCGCCAATATGGGCAAGCTGGAAGACGTTGGGGACCGGACCTACATCGCCTCGCTGCCCAACGTCGTCGCCACTGCCGCGAACGTGGAGTACTACATCCGCATCGTGCGGGAGGGTGCCGAGCAGCGCGAGTATCTCGCGCTCGGCATGAAACTCCAGACAGAGGCCAACACAGGAGCGTCGGTTGAGACGCTGGAGGGCATCCGTACCGCCTGGATTCCCCGGGACCGGGCGGAGACCAGGACCGGACTCGTGCCGGCCGCGGATCTCAAGGCTGAGCCCGTAAGCTGGCTCATCACCGAGCTACTGCCGCGCGGCATGCTGGCGCTCCTCAGTGGCCGCGACAAGCGGGGCAAGACGCTCCTTGGCATGGAGATGGTTCGCGCCGTCCTCCGGGGTGAGGCTCTGTTCGACCATTTCCCCTCGGTGTCTGGGCCCGTCGCCGCGTTCCTGCTTGACGATCCCGAGAGCCTCACGCGAGGGCGGCTCGAACAGCTCGGTTTGCTACAAGATTCGCGCCTGCATGTCTCCACCGCCAGACGGGCGGATCTGAGTGACCCCCTCGCATTGCTTCGGGATGTTGAACGGGACATTGTCCGCGTCGGGGCAATCTTTGCTCTCCTGGATGCCCTCTATCTCTTCGTGCCAGCGAGCCATGAGGCGGCGAACGATCAGGCCCGCATGGGGCCTGTGATGGCGGCGCTCGACGGCATCCCGGACCGCACCGGGGCGACGGTCCTAGTCATCGCGCATGACAACAAATCGGGCCAGGACGTGGCCGGCTCGCACGTTATCCGCGCCCGTGCGAAGGTCATCATGCGCCTCGTGCTTCCCCGCGATGCCGAGGAAGATCCGGACGAGGGTCCGATAACACCGCACCGCTTGCTCCGCGTGGAGTCCAAGCTAGTCCCGGCGACCTCGTGGGGTTTGGAGCTCCAGGGCGTCGGTAAATGGTCTTTCCACGGCACCGCGCGGGACTCCCGAACTGCCACGATCCGGCGTGAGGTTGTGGATTTCCTCGCCAAGGGCGGTCGGGGGTCGGTCAAACAGATCGCGACCGCGCTTGGCCGGCGGCACGCGGAGGTCGAGGAGGCTCTGAAGCAGCTTTTGGGTGAAGGCGCTGTCGCCTGCACCCCCGAGAGGAGCGGTGGTCGGGGGAGACCGCTCCTCGTTTACACCTGGAATTTCCTTCCCGGGCTGAAAATTCAGGATGGCATGCCGGAACGAAATTCCGAGCCCGAAACGCTTGCGGCGCAAGGGTTTGCGACGAGCGGGCAATTTCGTTCCCAAGACTTCTCCCCTAGAGAAAATCCACCGGAAGGAAATTCTCGGACACCGGATGACGGCCAGCGTACCTGGGTAGAGGCCATAGGCCGGGATCGGGGATGGCCCAGGGTGGAGATCGACCCGGGGGAGGTCATCGCCCCGGGGGAAGCTGCCTGGCGAGCGTTCTCCCGGACCTGTGATGATGGCCAGCTTGCCCGTGCGATCACGGTCCTGCGATCTTTAACGGGGGAACCCGGCGCCTGATGCCACGGGTGGTGGTCCACGTGGGCCATGTGCTCGACATCCTGGGCCGGCTGCCGGCGGCTTCGGTGCACAGCGTCGTCACCTCGCCCCCCTACTACGGGCTGCGCGACTACGGCCTGCCGCCCCAGGACCCTACCCGCTGCCGTATCGGCACCGCCAGGCCCGGCCCGGTGACGTGACCGTGCCCAGGACCGCCGCAGGACATCGCCAGACCGGGCGTCGAACCTCTCCGCCGCCGGAACCGCCCATGAGCGACCTGGAGCGCGCTATGCTCGACCACCTGGCTGAGATCATCGCCCGGGATATCCTGCGCCGGCGGAAGCACGACCAGGAGGCAGCCTCGTGAGCGGTAGCAGCAGAGCCGCGATCTATGCCAGGTATAGTTCCGACCTTCAACGCGCCACGTCACTCCCGGATCAGATCCGCTTGGACCGCGAGTTCGCTACGAGGGCGGGCTACAGCGTTGCGGATGCGCACGTCTGCACCGACGCAGAGATCTCCGGCACAACCGCGGAGCGGCCCGGCTACCGGCGCCTCCTGGGTCTCGCCAAGGACCACGAGATCGACGCGATCATCTGTGAGGCTCCCGATCGGCTGTGGAGAGACGCCGGGGAGATGCACCAGGCGTTGAAGCGGCTCAAGTACTGGGGCGTGCGCGTCCTCTCAGTTGCGACCTCGCCGGGCATCGATCTCACCGATCGGGTGGGAAAGATTCTCTCCTCGATCATTGGGCTCAAAGACGAGTTGTTCGTGGAGGACCTCAAAGACAGAGTGCGGCGCGGAATGATAGGTCAAGTCCACCGCAGGTTCAGCGTAGGGGGCCGCGCGTTTGGCTACCGCTCCGAACCTGTGCAGGAAGAGACCGGGAAGGTCATCGGCCACCGTCGCGTCATTGACCCCGGTGAGGCTGAGACCGTTCGCTACATTTTCCGTTTGTACTGCGACGGCCTCACGCCCCGCGCTATCTGCCACCGTCTGAATGCGGAGCGCGTCCAACCGCCGCGGGGTCTCCGAGGCCGGAAGACTGGATCGTGGGCGCCCGCCACCATCGCCGGCTCGACGGCGCGTGCATTGGGCATTCTGAACAACCCACTGTACACGGGCAAGATTGCGTGGAACCGTTCATACAAAGTCCGCGACCCCGAGACCGGCAAGCGCCACATGCGCCCCCGTCCTCGGGCTGAATGGGTCTGGGCCGACGAGCCATCGTTGCGGATCGTTTCTGACGACCTGTGGGAGCGCGTGCAGGCGCGTCGCCAGCAGCGCGCGTGGGTGCCCGGGGCGCGCGAGGGAGCCCGCCCGAAGTACCTGCTCAGCGGTCTGCTCGTGTGTGGCGAGTGCGGGGCGCGGTATGTGATCCAGACCCACCGCGCCGGCAGTGACGGACACTACGGCTGCGCCGCGCATGCCGACCGCGGCCCAACGGTCTGCGCGAATGGGCGACTGGTCCGCCGCGAGGTGGCCGAGCAGAAGATCGTGGACTACGTATTCTCCGACCTGTTCACGCCTGCCAGGCTCGACTACCTCACGCGTGCCGTGAACTCGGCCTTGGAGCGAACGCTTCGACAGGCTCCGGACACGGCCGCTCAGCGGCTGGACGCGCTCCGGACCGCCCGCCGGGAGCTGGAGAACATTGCGAACGCCATCCGGGCCGGGATCATCACGCCGACGACCAAGACGATGATCGAGGATGCCGAGCGGCGTGTGGCCGCACTGGAGCAGGCCGCTCGCGACGTCCGGCGGCATTCCGCGCCCGTAGTCTCGGTGAAGTCTGTGGTTACGGGCTATCTCACAAACCTGCGAGAGATGTTGGGGACGAACGTGGACGAGGCCCGCCGACTGTTGGCGCGCGCCCTCGACAAGATCGTTCTGCAACGCGACGGACACCGCTTGGTGGCTGAGATCACCGGCAATTTTGCGGGCATCCTGCCTATGGGAGAGGCCGTGTTCGGTAGCGATGGTGCCGGGAGGGGGATTTGAACCCCCACGGGTTGCCCCACACGCCCCTCAAACGTGCGCGTCTGCCAGGTTCCGCCATCCCGGCACGTGATGCCGTCGCGCAACCAGCGCCACGGCATCTCTGTGCGACCCCATTATACGAACCGCTCGAGAAAAGTGTCAATCGCGGAGTCGTGGACCGGATTTGCGCTCCTAAGGACGCGACACGTCCCCGACCCATCGGACCGGGCCGGGTGATGGCTCGGATCCTAGGGGCGCAACCTCGCACTCGGCGTCCGCCCGGGAGTTCGACCGCGCTTCGCAAGCGGTCTGCCATTTACCTCGCGGAGGTCCATCGTCATGTCGATTGGGGACGCCGAGCTCACGTGGCTGCCCACGCCGAAGGCATCGGCCCCCGATTCGGTCAGTGCACGAATACGTTCGGGTGTGAGCCCTCCCGAGACAAAGATCTGAACGTCCTTGTGCCCCGCGAGATCCAATCGGCTTCGCACTTCTCGAACCAAATCTGGCGTGACACTTCCCCGTTCCCGAGGGGTATCCAATCGGATCGCATTCAGATCCCGCCCGAGCGCCTCCGCGACACGGAGCGCCTCTACAGCTTCGTCCGTAAACGTATCGACGAGGACCAGACGGGGAACGCGCTCGGGCATCTGCTCGTGATATGCCGTGGCCGCCCGCACCGTATCGCCCACAATCAGGATGAACGCATGCGGCATCGTCCCGACCGGCTGCTGACCCGCGAGCTTGGCACCAAGGATGCAGGCCGCTCCCCGCATGCCTCCAATCAACGCCGCCCGCTCCATCACCGGCGCCACGGCGGGGTGAACGTGGCGCGCGCCGAAGACGTATGTAGGTTTCCCCGCAGCCGCGGTCACGATCTCCTGCGCGGCCGTTGCCCACCCACTCGGCTGAGCAAGCATGCCCAGGAGCACCGTCTCAAACATGCCGAACTGTGCGTACGGCCCTTCGATTCGTATGACGATCTCTCGGGCAGAAAACCGCTCTCCCTCAGCGAGGCTATGGATCTTTACCCCGCGGTCTCGGAGGAGGTATCGGAGCTCCTCGACTCCCACAAAGACCCCATCATGGCTGGGGAACACCTCCGCGACCACAGGGGTCTCGGCCAGTCCCATTGATCGAAGGATCTCCATAGTCCGGACAAAATAGATGTCGGTGGTCAGGCCGGCGAGGATCTCCCGGTGGGTCGCGCTGTGCAGACGTCGCGTCCCGTCAACAACATAACGGTGCACGTCCTCGATCGAGGACAGCGGTGGAAGTTCGCGGGTCACAGAACGCTAGGGAAACAACCGGCCGTAGTGGGTCAACACCAAGTACAGGGACGTCGCACCAAAAAGAATCGCCAACGACGATGTCACCCGAAGCAGCAGAGTTTCCCGGGGTTTCGGCCCGTGGAATAACCTGGCCCCTCCGCCCCCGATCGAACCGAGCCCCTCCCCCTTGGGTCCCTGGAGCACGATCACGCCGATGACCGCCACCGCAAACACAAAATGAAAGATGAGGACCACGTTCGTCACCAGCGCACCTCCACGATTAACCCATTAACAGTACCACAAGGCGCGGGGGTTCGTCACCCCGTTGCCGCCCGAACGATGGCGGCGAACGCTTGGCTGTCCAAACTGGCTCCGCCGACGAGGGCACCGTCGATCTCGGGCTGCTCGAAAAACTCACGAATGTTGTCGGGTTTGACGCTTCCGCCGTAGAGGATCCGCACCTCCCCCGCGGCGGCTGCCGCTCCCCCCGCCGCGAGCACCCGGCGCACCACCCCCGCGACCCGGCCCGCCTCCGCCCCGGTGGCGGTCTGCCCGGTGCCGATCGCCCACACCGGCTCGTACGCCACAACGAGGCGCGGGAGGTCCGGTGCCGCCATCTCGCGAACTGCCGCACGCACCTGCCGGGTGATCACCCCATCGGTCTCCCCTGCCTGTCGCTCTTCGAGGCGCTCGCCGACGCAGACGATCGGGACGAGGCCGCCGGCGAACGCCGAGCGCACTTTCCGTCCGACCGCCTCGTCGCTCTCCCCAAAGTACAGACGGCGCTCAGAGTGGCCGATCAGTACCGCACGGCAGCCAACGTCAACAAGCATTGCCGCACTGATCTCGCCGGTAAAGGCCCCCTGTGGCTCCCAGTGCATCGTCTGTCCACCGAGAACGAACGTCGTACCGCGGAGTGCCTCCGCAACAGCAGCCAGAGCGGTGGCCGGTGGACAGATCACGACTTCCACGCCGCGCAGATCCCGGAGGGCGGCCTTGACCTCGGCGACCAAGCGGAGGCCCTGGGGGACCGTCATGTGCATTTTCCAATTGGCGGCGATGAGGGGAGTTCGCACGGTCAGGTGGCGTCCTCGAGCACGGCGACACCCGGGAGGACCTTACCTTCCATGAACTCCAGTGTGGCGCCGCCGCCGGTACTGACATGCGTCATCTTGTCCGCATACCCAAACTGCTCGACCGCCGACGCGGTGTCCCCACCGCCAACGATCGACTCGGCGCACGACTCCGCCACCGCTTTCGCGATTGCCCGCGTGCCACCGGAGAACGGGGCAAGCTCGAACACACCCATCGGCCCGTTCCAAAGGACGGTCCCAGCCCCCGCAATCGGGGCGCCAAATGCCGCCTCGGTCCGCAAACCGATGTCGAGCCCCATCCACCCGTCGGGGATAGCTCGGGCACTGACGGTCCGCACCTCCGCATCGGCCGCCGGACGCTGGGCCGCGATGACGTCCAGCGGGAGCAGCAGGCGGACTCCTCGGTCGTTCGCCTCCCCCATCAACTCGCCGGCCAAGTCGAGTTTGTCCTCCTCGCAGAGCGACCCGCCAATCTGGCCGCCGGAGGCCCGGAGGAACGTGTAGCACATCCCCCCGCCGATCAGCATCGACTGGGCGAGCCGAAGCAGATTGCGGATGACCCCGATCTTGTCCTCCACCTTCTTGCCGCCAAGGATGACCACCAGTGGCTTCGTGGGCGCTTCGAGGACCTTTCCGAGGAACAAGAGTTCCCGTTCCATCAGGAGCCCCGCAACGGCGGGGAGGATCTTTGCCACCCCCACGGTGCTGGCGTGGGCGCGGTGGGCGGTGCCGAAGGCGTCGTTCACGTAGATCTGCGCGGTGCTGGCGAGGGCGCGGGCGAAGGCGGGGTCGTTGGCCTCCTCCTCCTTATGAAACCGCAGGTTCTCGAGGAGGACCACATCCCCGGGTGCCAACGCCCCTACCGCGGCATCGACCTCGGGGCCGACGCAGTCATCGAACTTGGGGACCGGCCGATGCAGCAGTTCCGCCAACCGCCGCGCCACAGGGTCCATCCGAAGGGCGGGATCGGGGCCCTTCGGCCGGCCCAGGTGCGAGGCGAGAATGACCGCGGCCCCGTGATCGCGGAGATAAGCAATCGTCGGCAGCGCCGCCGTGATCCGATGATCGTCCGAGATCCGCCCCTGCTCGATCGGAACATTGAAATCAACCCGGACGAAGACCCGCCGACCGGAGACGTCGATGTCGCGAACGGTCTTCTTTCTCACAACCCTCGGCTGCTCATGTAGACGACGAGGTCGGCGACCCGGCACGAGTAGCCCCACTCGTTGTCGTACCAGGAGAGCACCTTGACCGCGTCCCCCACCACCATCGTGGACAGGGCATCGACGATCCCGCTGTGGGGGTCACCCTTGAAGTCCATGGAGACGAGCGGCTCTTCGGAATATCCGAGGTATCCCTTCAGCTCCTCGCCGGCCGCGCGCTTATAGGCCCGGTTGATCTCCTCGGCGGTGGCCGGCTTGTCGAGCGTTACGGTGAGATCGACGACCGACACCGTGGGCGTGGGCACACGGAGCGCCAGCCCGTTGAGTTTGCCTTTCAATTCCGGCAACACGAGGGAAATCGCCTTCGCCGCCCCGGTCGTCGTCGGAATGATGTTCAGCGCGGCCGCGCGAGCGCGGCGGAGGTCGTGGTGCACGACATCCAGGATCACCTGATCGTTCGTGTAGGAGTGCACCGTGTTCATAAACCCCGAGCGGATCCCGAAGTTTCGACTCAGCACCATCGCGGTCACCGACAAGCAGTTGGTCGTACAGGACCCGTTACTGACGATCTTGTGCTTCGCGGGATCGTAGGCGGTGTGGTTCACCCCCATGTTCACCGTCACGTCCTCGCCCGTCGCGGGCGCGCTGATCACGACGCGCTTGGCGCCCCCTTCGAGATGCCCCGCTGCTTTCTTGGCATCGGTGAACCGGCCGGTCGATTCGACGACGAGCTCCACGCCGCGATCCTTCCAGGGGAGCTTGGCCGGCTCTCGCTCGGAGAGCACCTCGATCCGCCGCCCGTTGATCACAATCCGGCCGTCCTGCACCTCGACCGTTCCGTTGAACGCGCCGTATGTGCTGTCGTGCCGAAACAGGTGGGCATTGGTCTTGACGTCGGTCAGGTCGTTCACGGCGGCGACCTCCAACGACGGATGCCGCTCCAGGATCGCCCTGAGCACCTGCCGGCCGATCCGCCCAAATCCGTTGATCCCGATCCGTGCCATACGCCGCCTCCCCTTCCCGACTCGTGCCTCTCGCCACCGCAGAGAGGACGCACCCCCTCCGAGGAAGGCCCGTCTCCTCTGATTCTACCCCGAACGGGGGCGTTTTCCCCCTAGGCCAGTCTTCCTTCCTCACGGCCGGAGGGCGCCACCCGGAGCGCCCCCCACTGCAGGGCGCTCACGCCCGCCAGCGAGCCAAGCGGCGCGGCGACCACCACGGCCTGCCGCACCGGCACTACATCAACCACCGACCCCATCGCCGCGAGCCATCCGCTTTGGTCCACAAGCCCCACCAGGAGATGGCGAAGAGCGCCTTGCGGGATATCGGTCAGCATCCGGTGCTGGGGAATGATGCGTCCCCCGTAGATCGCCGGTCGGGCGGCCGGCAGTGCGCCCAGATCCACCGTGTGCCGCTGCGCCGAAGCGAAGTAGTGGCGAAATCGCATCATCCGCATTTCTCGCCGCACCTCTTGCGGGCGGCTCCGGACATCGGGGGATGGGCGAAGTCGATGCAGGGTGATGTCCGGTGGGACCCTGGCCAGAATCGACTCGACCTCGACGTCCCGCTGGAGGGCCACCACGTGCTGCGGCCGGATGCGTCGCATCTCCTGCCCCCTGGCGTCGGCCGCGGCCGGACCCTCGACCCATCCCGTGGTGTCCACGACCACAACCTCGACCTGCCGCACGCGCGCCCACTCCACCGCCCGGACCGTTCCCTCGATCAGGTAGCGGTGGACGTTTCGCGGCGAGGTGTCTCCAACGAAGAACGCGGCGGCGGGGGGGAACTGCTCCATGCTGCGGACCGGAGTCCGCGCCACGGCCAGCCCGACGGTCGCCGGGGGCCCGATGTCGGACTGCCCGGTGTCGGCATCGACTACCACGACGGAACGCCCCGCCCGCAGTGCGGCGTTGGCGATCGCCGTAGCCGTGGTCGTCTTGCCCACGTCTACGGGCCCCAGCATCACGACGACGCCCCGAAGATCCGGGATCGCCTCCACCGTCTGCCGGGACTGAGGAACGTCCACGCTGCGGCCCTCGGGCCCGCGGGGGTGGCCGCTCGGGGCTCTACCCGGCGGCGCCCGCTTTCGCCTCCAACTTCTTCTTGATCCGCTTCAGACGGAACACATCCTCGCGCGCCCGCTGCTCCAGGACATCCCGGATGTAACGGATCTCGCCGCGGATGCGCGGGATGACCACCTGTTCGAGCGCGTTCACGCGCCGAGTGGTCTTCTTGATCTCCTCGCCGATCTTCCGGAGCGTGATCTCGGTGCTCGCCACCTCCAGGATCGCCCCGACCACCTCTTCGAAGTGGTCCGCGCTCTCGACGGTCCGCGCGGTGACCGCCACCGGATCCTGACCCCGGGCAAGAATCGATCGCCGGACGTCGTTGGTGGTGATCGTCGGGATGCGGGTCCCCCAGATATTTTTGGTCTCGATTTCTACTTCCAGCCGGCGCGAATCGGCGAGGGCGGCCCCTTCGAGCACCTCCCGACCCTCGACCGCCTTGGCGAGGCTCAGCAGCGTGTACGCTTCCTCCGCCGACTTGGTGAGGCGCTCGCGCGCGGCCAAGGCCCGGCGCACGATGTTAAAGAAATCGGCGACGAGCGCGTCGCGCTTGCGCTTCAGCAGATCGACCCCCTGCTGCGCCAGCTTGACCTGGTTTTGGCGCTGGAGCAGGTTCATCCGGGTTGGGCTGATCGTCTCAGCCATTCGGCACCCCCTCCTGCACCGCCGACGTCATCACCCCACCGCCCCCCGGTCTCATCCCGGTCGCTCACCCGGCCGAAACATCCGGTCCATCTGTTCGCCGAAGTAGTATTTGTCGACGTGGTCGCGGCTGATGCGGGTCAAGGCGCCCTTCGGGAAGGTCGAGAGCAGCTTCCAGCCCAGGGTCAGCGAATCTTGAATCGAGCGGTCCGCCTGGCCCTGCGCGATGAAGTCCTTCTCGAACCGATCGGCGAACCGGAGGTAGAGGCGGTCGTTCTCCGTCAACGCCTCTTCACCGATGATCGCGACGAGCCGGCGCAGATCCAGGCCTTGGGCGTAGGCGGAGTAGAGCTGGTCGGCCACCTGACGGTGGTCTTCGCGCGTCCGGCCTTTGCCGATCCCGTTGTTCATCAGCCGCGAGAGGCTGGGGAGCGGGTTGATCGGCGGATATCCGCCCTGCCGGTGAAGCGGCCGGCTGAGGACCAGTTGTCCCTCGGTGATGTACCCGGTCAGATCGGCGATCGGGTGGGTGATGTCATCGTCCGGCATCGTCAGGATCGGGAACTGGGTGATCGTGCCCTTCTTCCCTTTGATGCGGCCGGCGCGCTCATAGATGCTGGCGAGGTCGGTGTACATGTAGCCGGGGTAGCCGCGACGGCCCGGGATCTCCTCGCGGGCGGCCCCGATCTCCCGCAGCGCCTCGCAGTAGTTGGTCATATCGGTGAGGATGACGAGCACCTGCATATCGAGTTCGTAGGCGAGGTATTCGGCCACCGTCAGCGCCGCGCGCGGGGTCATCAACCGTTCGATCGTCGGGTCGTCGGCGAGGTTCATGAAGACGACGCTGCGCGCCAGCGCGCCGGTGCTCTCGAACTCGTGGATGAAGAACGCGGCCTCACGCTGGGTGATCCCCATGGCGCCGAACACGACCGAGAACTGCTCGGCCTCGCCGAGGACCTTCGCCTGACGGGCGATCTGGGCGGCGATCTCGTTCGCCGGCAGCCCCGCACCCGAGAAAATCGGCAGCTTCTGCCCGCGCACAAGCGTGTTCATGACGTCGATCGTCGAGATGCCCGTCTGGATGAACTCCGCCGGCTTCTCGCGGGCGACGGGGTTGATCGGTGCACCGAGGATGGGCAGCCGCTTTTCCGGGATGATCGGCGGCAGGCCGTCGATCGGGTCGCCCAGGCCGTTGAACCGCCGGCCGATCATCTCCCGGCTCACGCCGATCCGGGCGACGTCCTCGCGCAGGCTGAGCGACGTCTTCACCAGATCCATCCCGCGGGTCTCCTCGAACACCTGGATCACCGCGTTGCGTTCGGAAACCTCGATCACCTGGCCGCCGCGGGTGCTGCCGTCCTGGACGTGGATCTCCACGATCGCGCCGTAGGACAGGTCGCGGGCTCCCTCAACGAACAGGAGCGGCCCCGAGATGTAATTGATGCTGGTGTAGCGCTTGGTCGACAGCTGCATTGTCCGCGCTCCCTCTCCTAGGCTTGCGTCCCGGCACGGCGCCCGTCGCCGGGCGCCCCCACGGCGGCCCCGCCTTTGGCGTGCTCGCCGAAGGCCGCCGGCAGGGACTTCAGGAACTCATCGGCGTGCGCCCGGAACTTATCGTTCGCCACCTCTTTGAACCGGGCGATCTGCTCGTTCTGCGGGAGGTTGATGATCTCGTCGATCGCCATTCCGCGCTCGAGGGCGGCCGTGGCGGCCTCGTAAAAGCCCCGGATCGCTCGGACCATCCAGTAGGATTTCTCCAGCGAGCTGGAGGCGTCGATTTCGCTGAAGGCGCTCTGTTGCAGGAAGAATTCGCGAATCATCTTTCCGGTCTCGATCACCAACCGCTCCTGGTCCTGGAGGGCGTCGGGGCCGACGAGCTGGACCACCTCTTGCAGTCCCGCCTCCCGGGAGAGAATAGCGCTCACCCAGCTGCGCTGGTCGGTGAAGTCCTCGGCCACGTTCTTCGCGTACCAGGAGTTGAGCAGCGTCTCGTACAGACTGTAGGATCGGTTCCAGTTGATCGCCGGGAAGTGCCGCCGGTACGCCAGCTGCGCATCGAGCGACCAAAACGTTCCGACGATGCGGAGCGTGCTCTGGGTCACCGGTTCCGACAGGTCCCCGCCGGGGGGGCTGACGGCGCCCACCACGGTGACCGCTCCGACCCGCTCGTCCGCGCCGAGCACGACCGCCCGGCCCGCCCGCTCGTAGAAGGCGGAAAGGCGGCTGGCGAGGTACGGAGGATACCCTTCCTCCGCGGGCATCTCCTCGAGCCGGGACGAGATCTCCCGCAGCGCCTCCGCCCACCGGCTCGTCGAGTCGGCCATCAGAGCCACGCGGTAGCCCATGTCGCGGAAGTACTCCGCCATGGTCACCCCGGTGTAGATGCTCGCCTCGCGCGCCGCCACCGGCATGTTCGAGGTGTTGGCGACGAGGATCGTCCGCTCCATCAGCGGCCGGCCGTTCCGAGGATCTTCCAGTTCGGGGAACTCCGTCAGCACGTCGGTCATCTCGTTCCCGCGCTCGCCGCAGCCGACGTAGACGATGATATCCGCGTTCGACCACTTGGAGAGGGTCTGCTGCACGACGGTCTTGCCGCTCCCGAACGGCCCGGGCACCGCCGCCGTCCCCCCCATCGCCACTGGAAAGAGCACGTCCAGGATCCGCTGACCGGTCACGAAGAGCTCGGTCGGGTCGAGTTTGCGGCTGACCGGACGGGGGAAACGCACGGGCCACGTCTGCATCATCCGGAATTCGGTGCCGTCCCCGAGGCGTGCCACGACATCGGTGACGGTAAACTCACCGCTGCGAATCTCCGCGATCTCGCCCCCCGCGGCATCCGGCGGCACCATAATCCGATGCGCGTACGAATACTCCTGGACCTCCCCCAGGATGTCTCCCGGACCGACGCGGTCACCCTTCTTGACCTTGGGGACGAACGCCCACTTCCGGGCGCGGTCGAGCGACGTCACGATCACGCCGCGCGAGATGAAGTCCCCCTGAGCCTCCCGGATCTTGTCAAGCGGGCGCTGGATGCCGTCGTAAATACTGCTGAGCATCCCCGGCCCGAGTTCCAGCGTCAGGGGCGCATCGGTCGACTCCACCGGTTCGCCAACGTACAATCCCGACGTATCCTCGTAGACCTGGACAAACGCCGTGTCCCCGTCAAGGCGGATGATCTCCCCGATCAGCTTCTCTTTGCCGACGCGGACGATGTCGTACATTCGCGCCCCGACCAGGCCCCGCGCGATCACCGCCGGGCCAGAGATGCGCGTGATTTCCCCCGCTGTCCCTGCCATGTGTCCGTCCTCTCCGGCGCGGCTGCGCGCCCGCCGCGCTCACGGCGCTCGGTGCTACTTCAGCTTCACGGCAAACCCGATATGCTCCTTCACCAACCGCGCGATGTAGGCTTCTCCGCTCTCGAGGTGCGCCCTCGGCGCTGGAAGCGGCACGACGACCGGCAGGTCGCGCCCCCGAAGGAGCCGCCCCCGGGCATCGTCGGTGCCCCGCAGGAGATCTTCGTTGACGATCAGCAGCCCGTACCCGGCCGCCGCGTACTCGCGGATCAATTCCAGCGCCGCCTCAGGCGACGCCGCCTCCCGAACCTCGACCCCGGCCAGGCGAAAGCCCGTCGCGGTCTCGCTGTCGGTGATGACCACCACTTTATGCACCGACCAACTCCTGTCGGGCGACGTCCGCCGACAATCCCAGCAGCCGGGCGTGCGCAATCACGCGCAGGTTGCTGACCTCGGCGGCCTTGCGGGTCAAGTACCCGATCACCACATCCAGCGCCAGCGGATCGCCCAACGAGAGCTGCGCGGCCCTCCGCTGGGTCGCCCGATCGATCGCCCGCTCCACCTCCAGCAGGTTGTCGGTCCCCGTGAGTTCGACCCCAACCAGCCGAAGGCCGGTGGTCTCGGCCAAGCTCGATTGCGGATCGGCAAGGGTGAGGAATTGCGCGGCGGACAGCCCGCCGCCGATAATGAAGAATCGCTCCCGCTCTTCGCGGGACAGCTCCTTCATCCGCCGGAGCTTTAGTGCCGTCTTGACGTTGGTCGCGGTGATTTCGGCTCCGAGGAAACGCCGGAAGGTCGCTTCGCCGTCCCCTTCCCCGTCGGCGACCCTCAGCCCGTGTTGGGCGTAGGCGCGGTCCAGCGCCAGTTCGATATCGACCAGGCTCCCGCTGCGCTGGGCCGCATCGACCCCCGCCCGCAGCGCGCGGCCCAGCGGGTGCATCCAGATCACCAACGTATCGGCGATCGCCCGGAGGTCGGGTTGCTGGAGCAGTTCGCGCAGCTTGGCCTCGCTCAGCACTCCGCCGGGGTAGAGCGTCGCCAGGATCTCCTCCTCGGCCCTGCCGCTGTGTCGACCTCTGACGATCGCCCGGAGGTTTTGCAGATCATACCGCAACAGCACGACTTCAATCTGGCGGCGGGGAGGCCCGTCGGCGAAGCTCAGGATGCGGCGGGTCGCGTGATAGAAGTTCTGGGAGAGGGCCTCGTCGACCGCGCGCAGCCCCGTAAATCGGCTAAGCGCTTCCTGCAGTTCCAAATTATACGGCGTCTCGGTCAGCCCCTGGATGAACGTGTCGAGATCGGCCGCCTGCAGCAGTTCCTCCAGGCGGCCTTGGGGCAGGAGGTGGGATTTCATCACCTTGACGCGGGCGTTGATATAGGGAAAGTCTCCCATCGCCGGGTCGCTCCAGCTACCGTAACGCCGGGCTCATGAGCCCCACAGGGTCTCCGCGATGCGCGAGACCAGGATGGACCGCGTCCGGCTCAGCCTGCTGGCGACGGTATTTTCCACGGCAATCCGCCGGTCCTTGGTTGTGAGGCGCACCCCTCCGCGCACATCGGAGCTCTCCCGAACCTCCATCGCCAGGTGGAGCGCTCGGCACGCCTCCCGCGCCGCGTCGCCGTCCCCGGGGGGGATCTCCAGTGTCGCCCCCGACGTTTCGATTCCCTGCACCGCCTCCGCCAGCAGCCGCTGCAGAATCGCGCGCCGGCGGGCCGGGTCCCGGCCCGCCCGCTCGAGTTCCTCGGCGGCTCGGGTGAATACCTCCTGGATCGCCTGATCTTTCGCTTCCAGCAACTGCGCGCCGGCCCGGAGGCTTCCGGCACTGGCGGCGCGGGTGCGGGCCTGCGCCCGCTCGTCTTCCAGGCCCTTGCGTGAGGACGACAGGATCTCCTCCGCCTCCTTGCGGGCGGCGGCCAGGATTTCCGCGACCCGGCGGCGGGCTTCGTCGAGCACCTTGTCTTTCTCCGCCCGGGCTTCCCGCTCAAGGAGCTGAATCAGTTCAGATCCCATCGCGATCCCCTCGAGGGGGCTGTGGCTCAGATTTTTCCATATAGGAAGAAGGCGATCACGAACCCGAAGATCACGAGCGTTTCCGGGATCACCAGGAGCACCAGCATGATGCCGAACATCTCGGGGCGCTCCGCCACCACACCAGCCGCCGCACCGCCAATCCTCGATTGCGCGATTCCCGTGCCGACGGCCCCGAACCCGATCGCGATGCCCGCGCCCACGCCCAGCAGGCCCGGGCCGATGCCGAGGCCGCCGGCCTTGCCCGCCTCCTGCGCCGCCGCCATCGCGGTGAAGGACACCACGTACAATGCCATCAAGACCAGAACCAACATCGCCCCCCGACGTTTCACTCTATCCACCTCCGGTACGTTGGAATGGCCGGTACGGGTGCCCCGTATCCTGATAGTACTTGAACTTCGAAAAGAACTCGACCCAGAAGAGTCGGGCCGGCTGCAGGATGTGCCCGATGATCGTCAGCCCGAAGAACAAGATATGCGCCACCGCGCCGACGAAGATGCCCAGGATGATCTTGGAAAACGCCCCGGTGTACCCTCCGCCGAGCGTGTTGGCGACGATCGCCAGGGCGAGCGAGGCCATGCCCACGGCGAAGATTCGGGCGTACGAGATGATGGCGCCGAAGGTGGAGATGGACTCCATCACCCACATCAAGCTCCCCAAGGTGAGCGAGAGAATCAGCGAGAGCAAGAACACCACCGCCGCTCCCAGCATCACCGGGCTGAAGAAGGCGGGCGGCAGCACGTGCACCTGGGTGGCGAGCCACAAAAATACGGTGGTGCCTCCGCTGAACAACGCTATGGCCTCGAGTAGCTCTTTGCGTTCCCCGTGCCGCAGGGCCTTCGCCATCTGCATGAACAACCCGAGGTAGACCTGGGCGAGACCAAACCCGATCGAGATGTACAGGTAGATGGTGATGAGCGCCAAGCGATCGAACCACGGATGAAACCCGGGGATGAATCGGGCGGGAAGATCTCCAAAGAACTCCCCAAAGATGACCCCGAAGAGAAAGGTCCACCCCGTCATCCAGCCGAGCACGGTGACCACCGACCACAATACCGTGGGGGTGAGGGTGAACCCAAAGTCGATCCCCGCGATCGCCGCCCGCCAGGGGCGGCGGGCGAGCGCCTTCGCCCGCAGCCAGAGCGTGATCCCCAGCAGGAACAGCCCGTAGCCGATATCCCCGATGATGAGACCGACCCACAGCGGCATCCCGATGGCGAAGAGGACAGTGGGGTCGAACGTCCCGTACTTCGGCGGATCAAAGATGGCCAGAAACATCTCGAACGGCCGGAGCCATCCCGGGTTGTCGAGCAGCACCGGAACGCCCTCGGCGTGGTGAACCGGCGCCGGTTCATCGAACACCATCACCTCTCGCCCGAACTGCCGGCGAAGGCCCTCCCGCACCGCGGCGACCTGCCGGGTGGGGGTCCATCCGTAGATCATGAAGGCGTACCGGGACTGGGGGAGCTGCCCCATCAATTCGAACCGGTGTCCCGCGTCGCGGACGACGGTGGCGATCGCGCCGACCTCGGCCCGATGGCGCTGGCTCAATTGCATCAACCGACGCCGGAGCCCCTCGATCTCTCCCGGCAGCGCCTGGCCGCGGGACCGCAGGTGGGGCACGGCCTGGCCGAGGGGCAGCCCCCGAACGCTCGCCGGCAGACGCAGCTCGGTGACACCGGCCCTCGTGAGGACCCCGCGGACCGCCTCTTCGTCCTGGCGGGCAAAGGCGACGACTCCGCCGATCCGCTGGTCATCGACCGGGTGGCTGACCAGCTCCGCCCGCCCCTCGACGGCCTTTCGCAACTCCGCGCGCAGGCCGTCCAATGCCGTGGGGGGCTTTGCGTCCACAACGAACCCGATCGCGTCGACACGCTTGCGGCCTCCCAGCAGCGCAAGCAGTGGAGTCAGGATCTCCAGGGCCCGCCCGTAGGCACGCAGGAGTTCTTGCTCCTCCTCGGCATTCAGCAGGCCTCGGGTCAGGTCCTGTGCCTCGGTCTCAATCGGCGCCAGGCGCGCCCGCAGCGCGTCGGGGAGCTGATCCGCATACGGCACGGTGTCCGACGGGGGGGTCTCGATGACGGGAAGAAGCGCCAGGATGCCCTCGGCCTGCGTCCGCACCCCGTCCAATGCCGCGCGTTCCGTCTGATCTTCCGCGCTCAACCCCCGCGCTCCGATGGCGGGATCCAGCGGACGGATGTGATCGATGTGCAGGGCGCCAAGCCGCTGGACCGCCTCGATGACCGAGCGCTGCAGCCGACGAGGGCCGAGCACGGTCATCCGGCTCATCGAAACGATCACTGAGGCTCCCCGAGGACCTCGCGGACGACGAGGGCGACCGCCTCGCGCATTCGCGCGGCGGCCCGTTCCCGGATCGCCGCGGCATCCGTGCGAGCCCGCGCCAGAAGCTCTTCGCCGACGGCCTGCGCCTCGGCGGTAGCCGCGGCGGACGACGCGCCGGCCTCCTGCTGCACCTGGGCCCGGGCACGTGCGCGGATGGCGTCAGCTTCCCGCTGCGCCTCGTCCACTTGCCGCGCCGCTTCTTCCTGCGCGCGAATCAGTTCCGCCTGCAACTGTTCTTCTTTTTGTGCGATCTCTCGGATGATCGAGTCGGCCGACGCGGATTTCGAGGTTTCGTGCTGAGCCATGAACTCTCCCGAGGGCAAAAAATATCGGCCGCACTCCGAACCCCTAGCCACCGGTCCACAGCGCAGCCCGCCAAGGATCGGACCGCAAGCCCGCATCATGCTAACAAACGACGTAAACCGATGTCAAGGTATACAAGAATTGCCGGCTCGAACACGCGATCCCGTCGATCAAAACTTGCCGAGCGTCGCGGCCGTGCTGACCAAGTCGATAAACCGCTGGGGGAAGATGCCGACAAGCAGGGTCCCGAGCACGGTGATCCCCAGCAGCATCCGTGCCGTGGCCGTTTCCGGAACCCGCGCCGCATCGTCGGGTGCCGGAGTGAGCCACATCGCCCGCACGACGCCCACATAGTAGAAGAGCGAGACCACGCTGTTCAGGATGGCCACGACCGCCAGCCAGAGAAACCCGCTGTTGATCGCCGAGGCAAAGAGGAGCAGCTTCCCGAAGAACAGCGCGGTCGGCGGAATGCCGATCAGCGACAGCATGAAGATCCCCATCGCCACCGCAGAGAACGGCGCACGCGTGGATAGTCCGGCGTAATCGGCGATGGCGCTGGAACCCAGCGCGCGCTCCACGATCACGGCGACCCCGAAGGCGCCGATGTTCGTGAAGGTGTAGGCGAAGAGATAAAAGAGCAGCGCCGCCTGTCCCGATCCCACCGCCGTCTGACTGGAGGCCAGCGCCACCACGCCCATCAACATGTAGCCGGCGTGTGCGATCGAGCTGTAGGCCAACATGCGCTTGATGTTCTGCTGGGAGAGCGCCACCAGGTTGCCGAGCGTCATCGTGATCGCGGCCAGGCCGGCCACGATCGTCACCCACGACTGCGGGGGAAGGGCGACGTAGAATACCCGAAGGAGAGCCGCAAAGGCCGCGGCCTTGCTCCCGACCGAGAGGAACGCCGTGATCGGCGTCGGCGCCCCCTCGTAGACGTCGGGGGTCCACTGGTGGAAGGGGACGAGCGAAATCTTGAATCCGAGCCCGGCGAGGATGAGCATCGCCGCGAGCGTCAGGAACCCCGGGCTGAGGAAGGCGGTCCGCTGCATCAGGTGGTAGAGGTTGGTCGTGCCGGCGGCACCGTACAGGTACGTAAACCCGTAGAGCATCACCGCCGACGCCGACGCCCCGTAGAAAAAGTACTTGACGCCGGCCTCGTTGCTCCGCCGGTCGCTCTTCAGCGAACCGGCGAGGACGTACGAGACCAGCGACACGAACTCGATCGCCAGGAACAGCAGAATCAGGTCCGCGGCCGCGGCCATCAGTGCCAACCCGAGCACCATGAACACGACCAGGCTGTACACCTCTCCCTCGTAGGCGGTCCTGCGGCCTCGGAAGAACTCCATCGCGGCGAGCAGCACCAGAACCCCGCTCAGGATCGCGATAATCTTGAAAAATGCCGCAAAGGGGTCCACGGCGTAGGTTTCGGCAAAGACGAGTCGGGGCGCGACGTACAGCAGGCCGAGGGAAGGCACCAGGGCGACCAGCAAACCGATCACCCCGGCCCAGCCGACGGCCCGTTTCTGGCCCGGGCCGGTCATCAGGTCAATCGACAGCAGGATCATCCCGAGCACGCCGATGATCAGCTCGGGGGTGATCGCGCTGAGGTCGGCGGTCATCGGCTCATCCCGAGAATCGCGATCGTCGCAAGGTTGACGGCATCGACGAGGGGCCGCGGGTAGATGCCGATGACCACCATCAGTGCCGCCAGGGGGACCAGCGCCCAGCGCTCCCGGCCGTCCAGATCAGACAGACCCGCCCACCGCGGGTTCAAGGGGCCGAAGAAAATCCGATGGATCGTCCACAGGAAAAGGGCCACCGTGATCACCACCCCAACGAGCGCGATCACGGTCAACGTCGGGTAGATCTGGAAGGCCCCCAAAAAGATCAGGAACTCGGCGACGAACCCCATCAACCCCGGGAGACCCAACGAACCGAGCATCATCAAAATCGTCACGCCCGTGTACACCGGCAGCGCCACCCCGAGCCCGCCGAAGTCGCCGACCCCCCGGGTATGCGTCCGGTAATCATAGATCACCCCCACGAGAAAGAACAACGCGCCGGTAATGATGCCGTGCGCCAGCATCTGCATCGTCGCGCCGTTGAGCGCCGTCGCCGCCGCCAGGTTCTGGCGGCCGGCGGCGGAAGCCGCCGCGGCGATCCCGAGCATCACATAGCCCATGTGGTTGACGCTCGAGTAGGCGACCAACTTCTTCAGATCGGTCTGGGCCATCGCCACCATCGCCCCGTAGACCACGCCGATCACGGCGAGGACGGCGACGATCCCCGCCTCCTGGGCGAACGCCTGGGGCAGAAGCGGGAGGGCGATGCGCACGAACCCATAGGTTCCCAGTTTCAGCAGGACGCCGGCGAGCAGCACGCTCCCAGCGGTGGGTGCCTCGACGTGCGCGTCCGGAAGCCAGGTGTGGAACGGGAACATCGGCACCTTGATCGCGAAGCTGAAGAAGAACCCCCAAAAGGCCACAATCGCGAGCGGCAGGTCTCGGCCCAACGGCTGCTGCTGGATCAACACGGGGATGTCGAAGGTCCGTGGGTTCGCGTGAAAGTACAGGATCAAGATCGCCAGCAGCATCGCCAGCGATCCCACCAGCGTGTACAAAAAGAACTTGATCGCCGCGTAGGTCCGCCGCGGTCCACCCCAGATGCCGATGATGAAGTACATCGGCACGAGGCTGACCTCCCAGAAGACGTAAAAAAGGAAGAAATCCAGTGCGAGGAACACCCCGACCATACCGGTCTCGAGGAGCAGGAAGAGGATCATGTACTCCTTGGGGCGCAGGTCCACGCGCCAGGAGTAGATGACGCACAGCAGAGTGAGCAGCGTCGTCAGGATGACGAGCGGCAGGCTCAAGCCGTCCGCGCCCAGGTGGTAGGTGATGCCGACGGACGGAATCCACGTTCGGACCTCGACGAACTGCATCGCCCCGGCATGCGCGCGGTCGAAGGCGAGCCCGGCGCCCACCGACACACCGAACGTCAGCAGCGCCGTCGCCAGCGCCACCCCCCGGATAGCCCGGGGGTTGTCCCGGGACACACACATCAACAGGATCGCCCCGAGGACCGGCAGCCAGAGGATCACGCTGAGTACGGAACTCACCGGACCAACCTGACGAGCACGATGACGACCACGCCGAGAAAGATCAGCAGGAGATAGTTTTCCTCGCGGCCGGTCTGCAGGGACCGCAGGAACCACCCGAACCGTCCCGCGAGCCAGCCCACGGCATTGACGAGCCCGTCGACGACGTAGCGGTCGAAGGCGCCGGCAAGCCAGATCACCGCCCACCCGGCGCGGAGGAACACCCACCCGTAGAAATCATCGACGAAGTACTTGCGCACGAGCAGCGTGTACAGCGGACCGAACCACCGCCGTAGGGCGGTGGACGGGACGATCCGCCAGCGGTAGATCGCGCCCGCCGCCAGCCAGCCGGCCGCCGCCACCAGCACCGAGAACAGGAGCAGCCCCGTGTTCGACGCGGGTTCCTCCACCCCCGGGAACCGCACGAACCGTCCGAACGGATGCTCGGCCAGGCCCAAGAAAATTGAGCAGACGGCGAGGATCACGAGGGGCACGGTCATCACCCGCGGGCTCTCGTGCGGATGCCCACCCCCGTGCGCCGTCCCCCCCGGGGCATCGTGGCCTCCCGCGGTGGCCGCCGCGCCGCGATAACTGCCGGCAAACGTGTACCACATCAACCGCCCCATGTAGAGCGCCGTGACGAACGCGCCGATCGTCCCGATCAGCCAAAGCGCCTTGTTCTGCGTGTAGGCGGCGAGCAGGATCGCGTCCTTGCTGAAGAACCCCGAAAACGGAGGAATCCCGGTGAGTGCCAGCGTGGCGACGAGAAAGGTCCAAAAGGTGACCGGCATCGCCTTGGCCAGCCCGCCCATCTCCTTCATGTTATTGGTGGCGACGGCGTGAATGACGCTCCCGGCGCCCAGGAATAGGAGGGCCTTAAAGAAGGCGTGGGTGATCAAGTGAAACATCCCCGCCGAATACCCCAGCACCCCGAGGCCCATCATCATGTAGCCCAGCTGGCTGACCGTGGAGTAGGCGAGCACGCGCTTGATATCGTCCTCGACGACGCCCATCGTGGCCGCAAACAAGGCGGTGATCCCGCCGATCCACGCCACCACCCAGAGCGCGTTGTGCGCGGGGGAAAGGATGAACAGCGGGAAGGTGCGGGCCACCAGGTACACGCCGGCCGCCACCATCGTCGCCGCGTGGATCAACGCGCTCACCGGGGTCGGCCCCTCCATCGCGTCCGGCAGCCACACGTGGAGAGGCACCTGCGCGGACTTGCCCACCGCGCCGCCGAATACCAAGATCGCGGCGGCGGTCAGCAAGGGGCCGCCGATCTGGCCGGCCTCGATGCCCTTGAACACCTCGGTAAAGTTCAGGGTGTGCGTGTGCAGGAATAGGATCAGGATCCCGATCATCATCGAAAAATCGCCGACCCGGGTCGTGATAAACGCTTTGAGCGCCGCCCGCGCGGCGGAGGGGCGCTCGAACCAGAAACCGATCAGCAAGTAAGAGCACAACCCCACGAGCTCCCACCCGGCGTAGATGAAGAGAAAGTTGTCGGCGAGGACCAGGAAGAGCATCGAGAACTGGAAGAGCGACAGATAGGCGAAGAACCGCGAAAACCGTGGATCCCCGTGCATGTAGCCGACCGAGTAGATGGTGATCAGCGAGGCGACGACCCCCACCATCGCCGCCATGACGGCGCTGAGGGGATCGACGACGAACCCGACGGTCAGCGGGTGGTTGCCCAGGGTGACCCAGCGGTAGGTGAGGTCGGCCCGCGCTCCCATCCCCACCTCTCCCAGGAGCTGCAGGCCGCCCAGGCCCGCCAAGACGATGCCGGCGATGCTCACGAACGCCCCGCGGCCGGGCAACCGGTCGCCCCGCCAGATGATCAGGACGAACGCCAGAAGCGGCATCAGGGGAATGAGCCAGACGTTCTGAGTCATCGGCGGCGGCTCACCATTTCATCAGGTTGATCTCATCGACATAAATCGTCTCCAGGCTCCGGTAGGCCGCGAGGATCAGCGAGAGCCCCACGGCCGCCTCGCAGGCGGCGAGCGTGATGACGATCAGCGCAAAGATCTGCCCCTGCATCGCGCCGGGGGCGCCGTACTTATTGAAGGCGACCAGGTTGATATTCGCCGCGTTGAGCATCAGTTCGATCCCCATCAGGATCGCGACGCCGTTGCGGCGGGTCAGGACCGCATACAGCCCGAGGCAGAACACGAGCGCGCTCAGCACGAGGTAGTGGAGTGGAGTGAGCATCACTACTCCTCTTTCCGGGCGATGATGATCGCCCCAACCAGCGACACGAGGAGGACGATCGACGTCCCCTCAAACACCAAGAGGTTGGGCCCAAGGAAGCTCTGCCCGATCGCCCCCGGGGTGTAGGCGGGCAACGCCCCCGCGGCCCGGCTCCAGGCGGTGTGCATCACCCCGGTGATCAACAGGGCCGCCATCAGCACGGCCACCACGACCCCGATCGGCCCCTGCTCGTTCCGCTGCCGGAGCCGCAGGCCGGTGCCCCCTTCGGTCAACATGATGACGAACAGGATGAGGACGGTGATCGCGCCGGCGTAGATCAGCACCTGAACCCCCGCGAGGAACTCGGCGTTGAGGAGGATGTAGATGCCGGTGACCCCGAGGAAGGCCGGGATCAGGGCGACCGCGCTGTGCACGATGTTGGGGCTCGCGACCACGACCACGCCCGAAAGCAGGAGCACCGCGGCCAGCGCGTAGAACGCGATCACCTCGCCGGTCATCGGTGGACCACCATCACGAAGAACGCGGTCACGACCAGGTTCAGCAGCGCCACCGGAATGAGAATCTTCCAGGAGAAATTGAGGAGTTGGTCGATCCGGAACCGCGGGTAGGTCCACCGGACCCACATGAAGACGAAGATCAGCGCGTAGAGTTTGATGATGAACCACAGGACCGGCGGGAGCACAGGGCCGCGCCACCCCCCGAGGAACAGCGTCACCGCCATCGCGGCCATCGCGAACATCTCCCCGTACTCACCCAGTTGGAACAGGGCGAACCGCATGCCGGTGTATTCGGAGAAGTATCCGGCCACCAGTTCGCTCTCCGCCTCAACGAGATCGAACGGCACCCGGTTCACCTCGGCGGTGGCCGCGATGATGAAAATCAGGAAGGTCACCGGCTGCTCGACCACGTACCACCAGTGCGCCTGAGCGTCGACGATCTTGACCGTGGAGAGCGATCCCGCCAGCATGGCGATGGTGATCAACGCCAGCCCCATCGGGATCTCATAGCTCACCATCTGCGACGCCGACCGGAGCCCGCCGAGCAGCGCATACTTGTTGTTCGACCCCCACCCCGCCATCAGGATCCCCACCACGACCAGCGACGAGGTGGCGGCAAAGTACAAGACGCCGATGTTGAGATCCCGGAAGATCAGCGGTCCCCAGCGGGTGACCCCGAAGGGAATCACCACGTAGTCGAGGAGCGCCGCCAACGGCACCACGAGGACCGCGGTGGCGAAGATCATGGCGTCCGCATGCCGCGGGACGATGTGCTCCTTCTGCAGCAGCTTGATCGTGTCCGCGATGGTCTGCAGCAGGCCCTGCGGACCGACGTGCTTGGGGCCGAGCCGGCTTTGGATCCAACCGCTGATCTTCCGCTCCAGCAGGACGCCAAACATCGCGGCGATGATCGCGACCCCGGAAAAAATAAGGATCGTGCCGACAATGGCCCGCAGCAGTTCAACGTACCAAGGCACCGGATCCGCCTCCGCTAGGACCGCATCGCCGACTGGCGCATCCCTGCCGAGCACCGCCCCCTGCTGGCTTCCGCACCCTCCATCGCTAGACCCACTCCAGCGCACCCCTGCGCCATGCGTAAATCAGGCCCAAGGTCAGAATCACGAGGAAGATCAGGATGTCGTAGAATGCGAGCGGGCCCTGGCCGCGCGAGACGACTGCCCACGGGTAGAGATAGATCACCTCGACGTCAAAGACCACGAAGACAAGCGAGAAGAGGTAATAGCGGACGTTGAACTGGGACCAGGCCTGGCCGATGGTCGGCATGCCGGACTCGTAGGTCTCCAACTTCTGCGGATAGCTACTGCGCGGGCTGATCAGCCAAATGATCAGGAGGGGAAGCGACACCATCGCTGCGCCCACGATGGCGAACACGGCCACGTATCCCCAGTCGAGCAGCATGCCCCTTCACCCCGCCCTCGTGCTGCGTTCCGCGCAGACCCCATCCCGAACCGGGGCACTCGTCTGCCGCCCTCCTCACCCCCGCCGGGCGAGCCGGGGAACGCCCCGGGGCGGCGGGAGGCCAACGACGCTCGGTCGCCTTCTGTGGAGGTCGGCGCACAGTGGACCTGATACAGCAGAACCCGTTTCCGACGGGCAAAAACGCGGATTTTATCGTAGTATTCTTTGCCGAAGGGTGTCAAGTTTCCTACAGCGCCGCGGCGGCCCGCCGCGCTTCCGGCGAGACCGTGGCCAACAGCTGCAGGAGCACCGTCGTGATCTTCCTGGGGTCGTGCCGCACCAACTCCTCTTCGCTGATCAGATCCTCCGAGACGGGACGCAGGCCGAGCGCGCGAATGGCGTCGACGTCCGGCTCAACCGGTTCGGCCCCCTGCTGGCTGTACCGGGCCAGCAGGGCTTGGTTGCGGGGACGCCGGGTGTTGACGAGGACGTAGTCAAAAATCCCCCGCCCACCCTGCTCCAGCAGCACCCGGGCGTGATCGGCGGCGCGAAACCCGCGCGTCTCCCCCTGCTGGGTCATCACGTTGCAGACGTACACCTTCAGGGCGCGCGCGCGCCGCAGGGCATCGACCACCCCGTCGACCAACAGGTTCGGGATCACGCTCGTGTACAGGCTCCCGGGCCCGAGCACGATGATGTCCGCCTCCGCGATGGCGTCGAGCACGTCCAGGAGCGGCCGCACCCGAGCGGGTTTGAGGAACACCCGCCGGATCGTCCCGCCGGCGCCGGTGATCGCGGACTCCCCTTCCACGATCGTCCCATCGCTCATCTCGGCACAGAGGGTCACGTCCTCAAGCGTGGTCGGTAGAACCCGGCCACGGATCGCGAGGACCTTGCTGCATTCTTTGAGCGCCGTCTCGAGATCCCCGGTGACCTGCGACATGCTGGCGATAAAGAGGTTGCCGAAGCTGTGCCCGTCCAGGTCGCCGCCCTTGAACCGGTGCGTGAACAGCTGGGTGAGAAGGGGCTCGGCTTCCGCGAGCGCGACCAGGCAGTTGCGGATGTCCCCCGGGGGCAGGATCCCTTGCTCGCGGCGCAGCCGGCCCGAGGACCCGCCGTCGTCGAACACGGTGACGACGGCCGTGAGGTTCGTCGAAACTTTCTTCAAACCGCGCAGCAGCGTCCCGAGGCCCGTCCCCCCGCCGAGCACCACGATCCGCGGCCCCCGCTGCAGCTGGCGCTGCTGCATGATCATCCCCACCAAGCGCGGGTCCCCCCGCGGCAGGAAAACCCCGACCACGGCCCCGATCGTTTCGCGGATCCCGTACACGATGATCCCGATCCCGAGCAGCAGCAGGACGGTCCCGATGACGATCGGGGAAATGACATGGCCCGTCACGATGTATGCCATGTCGATGGCGCGAATGACCGCGCGCTCCAGCACGTCGAGGAGCTTGAAGTTGACGATGAGCACCACCCCGACACTGACGAGAGAGATGCCGAAGGCCATCAGGGCGATCCAGCGTTTGATGCCGAGCCCAGGCTCCAGCCACCGAAGTGAGAGCCGCACCCGGTCCAGCCCCTGCCGGTTGCGCTTGCCGTTCAGGCTCATTCCTTCCTCACGTCCCGGTGCTTGACCCGCACGACGTAGCCCGCTTCGCGCAAGAATCTGGCCAGTTCATCGCCGACGACCACCGATCGGTGCCGGCCCCCGGTGCATCCGATGGCCACCGTCAGGTGGCTCTTCCCTTCCGCCGTAAACTGCGGCAGGAGGTAGGAGAGCAGTTCGCGCAGCCTCCGCTGGAACTCCGCGGTCTGCGGCGCCCCCAGCACGAACTCGCGAATCTCCGCGCTGCTTCCCGGCAGCGCGCGCAGCGCCTCGACATAGTAGGGATTCGGCAGGAAGCGAACGTCGAAGAGCAGGTCGGAATCGAGGGGGATTCCGTACTTGTAGCCGAAGCTGATCACGGTCACCGTCAACGTCCGGCGGCCGTCGGTCCGCACGAACGAATCCGCCAGCTCCTGCTTGAGCTCCCTCGCCGTCAGCGTGCTGGTGTTGATGATCCGGTGCGCACGCTCCTTGAGCGGCTGCAGACGCCGGCGCTCGGCGCGGATGCCATCGAGCACGCTTCCCCCGAGCGGATGCTTGCGCCGGGTTTCCTCGTAGCGGCGGACCAGGATCTCATCCGAGGCGTCCAGGAACAGAATCTGAAAACGAATGCCGCTTTGGTCCAGGCTCTCCAGTGCCGCCCCCAGCTGGTCGAAAAACTCCCCCCCCCGGATGTCGCTCACCAACGCCACATGCCGGATGCGCCCCTGCGATTCTTTGATCACCTCGGCGAACTTCGGGATGAGCGCGGGGGGCAGGTTGTCGACGCAGAAAAACCCCAAGTCCTCAAGCGAATGGGTGGCGAGCGACTTCCCCGCGCCGCTCAAGCCGGTCACGATGAGGAACTCCATCTCCTCACCGACCACACCCGCGACCGGCTGGCGGCTGGCCATCAGTCCGCGACCAAGCGGCTGAGGACGGCGCTGATCACGCTGAGCACGACGGCGCCGAAGAGGGCCGCCCAAAAACTCGCCAGCTGCAGGCGGTGCGTCAGCCCGGCCACGAGGTAGAGCATCCCAGCGTTTATGACGAGCGTGAAGAGGCCGAGGGTCAAAATCGTCAGGGGCAGCGTCAGGATCAGCACCACCGGCCGGATCACCGCGTTGACGATCCCCAGCACCAGCGCCGCCACGACCGCGCCCCAGAAATCCGAAACCCGGACCCCGGGGACGATCAGCGTGGTCAGATAGAGGGCAATGGCATTAATGATCCACCGAACGATCAATCCCATCGACTTGACTTTTGATTATATCAGGTTGGGTGGACCGGGGATACGCCGGGCGTCGACCGGCGGGGACTCGAGGAACGCTGCGCCTACCCGGAAGACCGACGGGGAGCCGGAGCGTCCTTCAGCCGTTCGCGCAGCAGCGCGGGGATCCCGCTGACCAGGGTCGCCACCGCCACCCCCGCCGCTTCGAGCGTGCGGATCTTGTGTTCGGCGGTCCCTTCGGTCCCCGAGATCACCGCCCCCGCGTGCCCCATCCGTTTGCCTTCGGGGGCGGTCCGGCCGGCGATGTAGGCGGCGACCGGCTTCTTGATGTGCGCGGCGATGTGCCGTGCGGCGTCTTCCTCCGCCGAGCCGCCGATCTCGCCGATGAGCACGATGGCATGCGTATCCGGATCGGCGTTGAAGAGTTGGAGGATATCTACATAACTCATCCCGACCACGGGATCGCCACCCAAGCCCACGGCCGTCGACTGGCCGAGCCCGGCGTGAGTGAGTCCGGCCACAACCTCGTAGGTAAGGGTCCCACTGCGCGACACGATTCCCACATGACCGGGGCTGAACAGGTGCGTAGGCATGATCCCCACCCGGCACTGCCCGGGCGTCGTCACCCCAGGGCCGTTGGGGCCGAGCACGTTGACCGCTTGACGGCCCGCGTAGGCGACCGCCTCGATCGCGTCGTGAACCGGCATCCCCTCGGTGATGATGACCACGGGGTTGAGCCGGCAGGCGATCGCTTCCAGCGCCGCGTCGCGGGCGAACATGGGCGGCACAAAGATGACGCTGGCGTTGGCCCCGGTCGCGCGGACCGCCTCGTCCACGGTCTCGAACACCGGCACCTCGTGGACCTTCGTTCCGCCCTTTCCGGGGGTGACCCCGGCGACCACGCGCGTTCTCGCTTCGAGCATCAGTCCCGTGTGGAACATCCCCTGGTAGCCGGTGATCCCCTGCACCAGCAGCCGTGTGTCGCGCCCCACCAGGATCGCCAATTTAGGGCCCCTGGTGAGGGCGTGACGTCCCTCGGGATAGCGCCACCGCCTGCCGAGCCGCCCCGTCGGGATCGAGTCCCGCCGAGATCCCGGCCGCCCGGAGGATGCGCTGCCCCTCCTCTTCGTTCGTCCCGGTCAGCCTGATGCTCGCCGGAACCCTCGGCGGGTCTTGCACGATGCCCTTCGCGACATCGTCGCAGCGGGTGATCCCGCCGAATACATTGATGAAGAGCGCCCGGATCCCGGCCTTGCGCTGGACAATCGCGATGGCCTGGCGCATCCCTTCCGCCGTCGCCCCACCCCCGATGTCGAGGAAGTTGGCGGCGCGGCCGCCGAAATGCGCCAACAGGTCGAGGGTGCTCATGACCAGTCCGGCCCCGTTCCCGATGACGGCGATGTCCCCCTCCAGCTCGACGTACGACAACCCGTGGGACCGCGCCTCCCGCTCGAGGAGGGTGAGCTCCTCCGAGGCGGGCCGGTCCGCGTGCCGATACGCCGCATTGTCGTCGAGGACGAGCTTGGCGTCGATGCAGAGGAGGTTGGCGCCCACTACCGCCAGCGGGTTGATCTCCGCCAGTTCGGCGTCCTCGGCCCAGTACAACCGGTAGAGGCGGCCGGCGATCCCCGCGAATTCGTTGAGCCGGGGACCGGCAAACCCCAACCGGCGGCCGATCGAGCGCCCCTGAAATGGCGGGCACCCCAGAGACGGATCGATCGCCGCGGTCACGATCTTTTCGGGGGTCGTCTTCGCCACCGTTTCGATCTCCACCCCACCGGCCGCAGAGGCCACGGCGACCGCCCGTCGGGCGGAGCGATCGGTGACAAAGGCGAGGTAGTATTCCGCGGCGATGTCCGCGGCGGGGGCGACCAAGACCCGCCCCACCCGCTCTCCCCTGATCGACATCCCGAGGATGGCGCGGGCCTGAACTTCGGCCTCGGCCGGCGTCTTGGCGAGCTTGACGCCTCCCGCCTTCCCGCGCCCCCCCACGAGTACTTGGGCCTTGATGACCACCGGGTACTGGACACTCAGCCCGGCCACCTGCTCCGGGCGCTCGATCACGACCCCGAGCTGGACGGGGAGGTCGTAGCGGGCGAAAACCTCCTTAGCCTGATACTCGTGAAGTTTCAGGGGGCGATCCTCTGCACGAAGGGCTACACCTTGAGCAGCGCGACGTTTTCCCGGATGGTGGCGACCGCGGCGTCGAACGCTTTGCGCTCGGCGTCGTCCATGGGCGCGTCGAGGATGCGCTCCACCCCTCCCGTCCCGAGCACCGCGGGGACGCCCACGTACAGATCGCGGACCCCGTACTGACCGGTCAATCGGGCGGAGAGGGGAAGAACGCGCTTTCGGTCGAGCAGGATCGCCTCCACCATCTGGGCGATCGCGGCGCCGGGGGCGAAGAAGGCGCTGCCCGTCTTGAGCAGGCCCACGATCTCCGCCCCGCCCCGGCGGGTCCGCTCGACGATCGCGGCGATCTGCTCCGCCGGCAGGAGGCGGCGCAGCGGGATTCCCCCCACCGTGGCGAGACTGGCCAGCGGGACCATGTGGGTATCGCTGTGCGCCCCGATCACCATCGCCGACACGTCCTGGACCGACACCGAGAGCGCCTGTGCGATAAAGGTCCGGAAGCGCGTGCTGTCAAGCGCCCCGCTCTGGCCCATCACCCGCTCCGCGGGGAATCCGCTCACCTTGTGGGCGAGATACACCATGACGTCCAGGGGGTTGGTCACGACGATCAGGTGCGCGGCGGGGGAGCGTTTAGTGACCTGTTCGGTCACGCCCCGCACGATCCCGGCGTTCGTCGCGAGAAGGTCCTCGCGACTCATGCCCGGCTTGCGCGCGATCCCGGCCACGATCACGATCACGTCCGACTGGGTGGTCTCATCGTAGCCGTTGCTGCCGGTCACCCGGAAGTCCAGCCCCTCGATGGGGGCGGCCTCAAGGAGGTCCAGCGCCTTCCCCTGCGGCATCCCCTCCACCACGTCGACCAGCACCACGTCGGCCAGCCGATGCCCGAGGATCCACTGGGCGGCCGTGTGTCCGACGTTGCCCGCCCCGACGATCGTCACCTTCGCGTGCGTTCTCGCCACCCGATACCCCTCCAACGATTACATGCTGTCGATGATCGCGGTGGCGAATTCGCTGGTGCGCACCTCGCGGGCGCCCTCGGTCAACCGCGCCAGGTCGTAGGTCATCACCTTCCGCCGGAACGTCGCCTCCATCCCGCGGACGATCAGGTCGGCGGCCTCCTGCCACCCGAGGTGCTCGAGCATCATCACCCCGGAAAGAATCAGGGACCCCGGATTCACCTTGTCCTGATTGGCGTATTTCGGCGCTGTGCCGTGTGTCGCTTCGAATACGGCGTGGAAGTCGCTGATGTTCCCGCCCGGCGCCATGCCGATCCCGCCGACCTGTGCGGCGACCGCGTCGGATAGGTAATCGCCGTTGAGGTTGCTCGTGGCAATGACGTCGAACGAACGCGGCCGGGTCAGGAGATGCTGAAACGTCACGTCGGCGATGTAGTCCTGGATCAGGATCTTGCCCGGGGGGACCTTTCCCCCGTGCCGCTTCTCAACCTCGTCCCACGGGATCGTCCGATCCCCGAACTCCTCGCGCGCCAGTTCGTAACCCCACTGGGCGAACGCCCCTTCGGTGTACTTCATGATATTGCCCTTGTGCACGATCGTGACACTCCGCCGGCCGTGATCGATCGCGTAGGCGATGGCCTTCCGCACCAGCCGCTTGGTGCCAAAGGGACTGATCGGTTTGAGCCCGACCCCCGCTTCCGGACGAATCTTCCACTTGAACTCGCGGCCGACAAAGTCGATCAGTCGCTTCGCCTCCGGCGTGCCGCTGGCAAACTCGAACCCGACGTAGATGTCCTCGGTGTTCTCACGGAACACGACCACGTCGATTTGCTCGGGGTGCCGAACGGGGCTCGGGACTCCTTCGAAGTAGCGCACCGGGCGGACGCAGGCGTAGAGATCGAGCTGTTGGCGAAGCGACACGTTCAGGCTGCGGAATCCGCCGCCGATCGGGGTGGTCAGTGGCCCCTTGATCCCGACCGCGTAGTGCTCGAATGCCCGGAGGGTGTCATCCGGCAGCCAGGTGCCGAACTGATTGTGCGCCTTCTCGCCGGCGAACACCTCGAACCATACAATCCGCCGCTTCCCCCCGTAGGCCTTGCGCACCGCGGCGTCGAGCACCCGCACCGTCGCCCGCCAGATGTCCGGACCGGTCCCGTCGCCCTCGATGAAGGGGATGATCGGGGTATCGGGCACGTGGAGCCGGCCCTCGCGGACCTCGATGCGGTGACCCTCTTTCGGCGGGGTGAGCGTCCCCAATGTCGACATGGCCTCCTAGGATCCCCTCGGTTCTTTCTTGCTGCCGAAGAGCCGGAGGAGCGCCCGCCACGGATCGAAGTAATCGTCCGCCATCCGCTCCTTCAGCGGAATAATCGCGTTGTCGGTGATGTGAATGTGCTCCGGGCACACCTCTTCGCAGCACTTCGTGATGTTGCAGAACCCGATCCCCCCCCCACCCTTCAGCAGGTCGGTGCGGGAGAGGGTATCCTTCGGATGCATCTCCAAGGCGGCGATCCGCACCATGAACCGCGGACCCATGTACCGGTCGAGCCCGTCGTGCTCCCGCAGGACGTGACAGACATCCTGGCAGAGGAAACATTCGATACACTTGCGGAACTCGAAAAGCCGGTCCACATCCTCCGGGTGCATGGTCCACGGCCCGGGATCCTTAGGATCCGGGGTAAACGGGGGGATCTTCTCGTTCATCCGGTAGTTCCAGGAGACGTTCGTCACGAGGTCTTTGATCAGCGGGAACACCTTGATCGGCCGGACAACGATCGGCCGGGCACCGAACTCATCGACACGGGTCTTGCACATCAGCCGCGGCCGTCCGTTGATCTCCGCACTGCAGGACCCGCACTTGGCGGCCTTGCAGTTCCACCGGCAGGCCAGCGTGCCATCCAGGTGCCCCTGGATGTAGTGGATCCCGTCGAGGACCACCATGCCCTCGGTGATCGGCACCGCATAGGTGACGAGATCCCCCCCCTTGGCATCGCCTCGGAACACCTGGAACGTGGCATCCCCCATTCGCAACCCCTTCTCCCGTCCTCCGTCCAGTCGATGCCCCCCGGGGCTAGTTCTTGACCAAGGCGATGAGCTCCGCCGGCATCTGCGGCACGGGGCGGGTGGTCACCGTCATCCCACCGCCGTCCTTGCGGACCACGACGTTCTTGGTCCCCCAGTCCGGGATCTGCTCGACGAAGTCCAACCGCCAGTGCGCCCCGCGGCTCTCCGCGCGCTCGATCGCCGACCGGAAGATCGCCTCGCATAACGTGAGCATGAAGCGCACGTCCCTGGTCATGTGCCACCCGGGGTTGAAGAGCATCGACCCGGTGGCCCGGAGCTTCTCCGCCCGTCGCTGCAGCGCGAGAATCTTTCCAAGGCCATGGTCGAGTTCCTCCCCGGTCCGGGCGATCCCGGCGTGGGTGCCCATCACTCCCTGGAGTTCCTCGTGAATGGCAAAGGGATTTTCCCCTCCGCCGTTCTCGAACGGACGCAGCATCAGCGTCCGCTCGTCATCGACCTGGCGCTCGTCGACCCGCGGGATGGCGAGGAGGCCTTTCGCGTACGCCGCGGCGTGCTCGCCCGCCCGCTTCCCGAACACCAACAAATCTGAGAGCGAGTTTCCCCCCAACCGGTTCGCCCCGTGCAGCCCCGCGGCGACCTCGCCGGCGGCGAACAGGCCGGGCACGGTCGACGCGCCGGTTCCGGCCTCGACCCGAACGCCCCCCATCACATAGTGGATCGTCGGGGCGACTTCCATCGGAGACTTCGTGATGTCAATATCGGCGAGTTTGAGGAACTGCTCGTACATGCTGGGCAGCTTCTTCTTGATGAATTCGGCGCCGCGGTGGCTGATGTCCAGGAACGCCCCCCCGTGGGGAGTCCCCCGCCCCGCCTGCACTTCCTTATAAATGGACCGCGCCACGACGTCCCGGCTGCTCAACTCCATCTTCTTGGGGTCGTAGCGCTCCATGAACCGCTCACCGCTGGCGTTCCGGAGCAGACCGCCCTCGCCTCGCACCGCCTCGGTGACGAGGATGCCGCGCACTCCCGGAGGCCAGACCATGCCGGTCGGGTGAAACTGCACCATCTCCATGTCCATCAGTTCGGCCCCGGCATCGTAGGCCATGGCACAGCCGTCCCCCGTGCACTCCCACGAGTTGCTGGTCACGTGGAAGACCTTTCCCCAGCCGCCGGTCCCCAGGACCACCGCCTTCGCCCGGAACAGCACGAACCGGCCGTCCTCACGCCGGTACCCGAACGCCCCCGCGATCCGTTCCGCGTCCCGGAGGAGACGGGTGATCGTGACCTCCATGTAGACCTTGATCCCGCTGTGCACGGCCTTGTCCTGGAGTGTGCGGATTAACTCCAACCCGGTCCGATCGCCCACGTGGCAGAGCCGTCGGTAGGTATGGGCGCCGAACGGCCGTTGGAGAATCTTTCCGTCCGGGGTCCGGTCGAAGAGCCCACCCCAGCGCTCCAATTCGTAGACGCGCTCGGGCGCCTCCTTGGCGAAGATTTCCACCATCCGGTAATCGTTGATCATCTGGCCGCCGCGCATCGTGTCCCCAAAGTGGACCTGCCAGTTGTCTTTGGGATCGACGTTGCCCAACGCCGCCGCGATGCCGCCTTCGGCCATCACCGTGTGTGCCTTGCCGAGGAGGGATTTGCAGACCAGGCCGACCGAGAGTCCGGCCTCCGCCGCCGCGATCGACGCGCGCAGACCCGCCCCTCCCGCCCCGATGACCAGGACGTCGTGCTCGAAGGCTTCGTACCGATCCGCCACTCCTCGCGCCTCCTGGAAGAACCCGCCCGGGCCCCTTCGCTAGAACAACTTCAGATCGGCGATTATCCCGGCGCCGAGCAGCCGGACGTAGACGTCGGCGGCGATCACGGAGAAAAGGCTCGCCCACGCCCATGGGGCGTGCCGGTGGTTCAATAGAGTCACCCACGACCATAGGCGAAAGCGGAGGCGCCCCCCGGCCGCGCACGAGTAGCAGTCGAGGTTTCCGCCCACCATATGCCGAAACGCGTGGCAACCTAGTGTGTATGCGGAGAGCAGTACGACGTTGACAAGGAAGATCAGCGACCCGAGGTGCACGCCGAAGTGTCCATCAAAGTCGAACGCACGCACCGCATCGACCCACAGGAAGACGAGAACGATCAAGGCAGCGTAGAGAAGATAGCGGTGGAGATTGTTCAGGAGGAAAGGGAACGCCGTCTCGCCTGCGTATCCCCGCCGGGATTCCGCGACCATGCACGCGATCGGGTCGGCAAAGTAGGACCGATAGTAGGCCTTGCGGTAATAGTAGCACGTGGCCCGAAAACCCGCCGGAGCCCACAGCACCCAGAACGCCGGCGAGATCGGGATGGCGGCGATCGTCACGGGGGGAGAGTAGAACGGCGAGAGGTAGGGAGCTACGTACCCGTGTCCTTGAAACGCGACCCAGGTCGCGTAGACCACAAAGCCAGAGAGGATCGTGACGGTGGCCGCCGGTTGAAGCCACCAGGGGAGGGACGAGGCAGGCGAATGCGTTGCCGCGTGATCGGCCATCGATCTCTACCTAAGGCCTGACGTCGGGAACTGCGGGGGTATTCCGTCCCGCGGGTCTGGTTTCCTCCCGCACGAGCACGCGCGGTATACTGATGTCGACAGGAACACAGGGTGCGGAGGAAACACGATGAGCACGGATGGACAGCAGCGGATCGAACACGACGCGCTTGGAGACGTGCGCGTGCCGGCGGACGCGTATTACGGTTCGCAGACAGCGCGGGCGATTGAAAATTTTCCCATCAGCGGCCTCCGACTCCCCCGCGCCTTCATCGCGGCGACCGCGACGATCAAGCGAGCGGCGGCGGAAGTCAACGCCGGCCTCGACCTCCTAGATCCCAAGATCGCCGCGGCGATCGCTCAGGCGGCTCAGGAAGTCATTGAAGGAAAATGGGACGCGCAGTTTCCGATCGACGCATTTCAAATGGGCGCCGGCACGTCGCAGAATATGAACACGAACGAGGTCATCGCGAACCGCGCGATCGAGCTGCTGGGGGGCGCACGGGGCAACTACCAGATCGTCCATCCCAACGACCACGTCAACATGGCCCAGTCCACCAACGACGTGACCCCAACGGCGATCCGGCTCGCGGCCCTGATGACCCTCGGCGACCTCCTGGCGGTGCTTGAGACATTAGTGGAAGCCCTGGGCCAGAAGGCGCATGAGTTCGACGGCGTTGTGAAAGCCGGCCGGACTCACCTTCAGGACGCCGTACCGGTGCGGTTGGGGCAGGAATTCGGGGCGTACGCGATGGCGGTCGCCAACGATATCGAGCGCATCAAGAACGCCCGGGAGCGCCTGCTCTATCTCGGGATCGGGGGAACCGCGACCGGGACCGGCCTGAACGCCGATCCCCAGTACCACCCCCGGATGGTGCGCCGGCTTTCGGAGCTGACGGGTCTGCCGCTTCGGGGGTCCGGGAATCTCTTCGAGTCGATGCAGAACACCGCCGATGCGCTGGAATGCTCAGCTGCGCTCCGAACACTCGCCGCGACCCTCGCCCGGATCGCCAACGACCTGCGGTTGATGACATCGGGGCCGAATACCGGACTCGATGAGATCCGCCTGCCCCCGGTCCAGCCGGGTTCGTCGATCATGCCGGGCAAGGTGAACCCCTCCATGGCCGAGATGCTGAACATGGTGTGCTTCCACGTCATGGGGAACGACCTCACGGTGCTCCTCGCCACCCAGGCGGGGCAGTTGGAGCTCAACGTCATGCTGCCGGTGATCGCCCTCAACCTGCTGCAGTCGATCCAGCTCCTTACCAACGGGGTGCGCGCGTTCACCGAGCGGTGCGTCCGCGGCATCACGGCCAACGAGGAACGGTGCCGGCATTGGGTGGAGCACAGCGCCGCCCTGGCGACGGCGCTCAACCCCTCCCTCGGTTACAGCAAGGTCGCCGAGGTCGTCAAGGAATTCGTGCGGACGGGCCGGCCGATTCGGGAGATCATTTTGGCCCGGGGGCTGCTCACCGAAGCCCAACTCAACGACATCTTGTCGGTGCGGGCGATGACCGAGCCGGGGATTCCGGGGAAGGCGGCCGGCCCGACCCGTGGCTGATGATCTTCCAGGCAAAGCCCACCCACCCGTGTCGGCGAGTTCACAGTGCCTCGACCGCCGCTAGAAGCGAGGTGAGCGATGCACTTTGATTTCTCCTCGATCATCTGGTTGTTCGTCATCGTCTCGCTGCTCCAACCGCTGCTGACCCGGCAGTGGCAGCAGACGGCCCGGCTGCGGGTGTTTCAGCAATTGGAGCGCACCCGGAACAGCCGGGTCATCGCGCTGATCCACCGCGAGGAGACGATGAACCTGCTGGGGTTCCCGCTCGTGCGCTACATCGACATCCAGGACTCCGAGGAGGTGCTGCGGGCGATCCGGCTGACCCCGCCGGACCTGCCGATCGACGTCATCCTGCACACCCCGGGAGGCCTGGTGCTCGCGGCGGAGCAAATCGCACGGGCGCTCCGCGACCACCAGGGCCGGGTGACCATGTTCGTCCCCCACTACGCGATGTCCGGAGGGACCCTGATCGCGCTCGCAGCCGACGAGATCGTCATGGACGCCCACGCCGTCCTCGGCCCCGTCGATCCTCAACTGGGGAACCATCCCGCGGTCTCGATCGTCGCGGCCGTGGCCCGCAAGCCGATCGAACGGGTCGACGACGAGACACTGATCCTCGCCGACGTTGCGCAGAAGGCCCTCCACCAGGTCCGCACCGTTGTCGTCGAGTTGGCTTCGAGGCGCCTCCCTGCCGAGCGTGCGGAGGCGCTGGCGACCAGCCTGGCCGGGGGCACGTGGACCCATGACTATCCGATCACCGTCACGGAGGCGCGAGGACTGGGATTTTCGGTGTCGACGGAAATGCCGCGGGCGATCTACGACCTGATGCAGCTCTACCCGCAGGCGGGCCGGCGCCGTCCGTCGGTGGAGTACATCCCGCTGCCGTACCGGTCGCCGGCGGCCCCGCTTCCCCACCGCCAGGATCACAAGTAGGGCCCGCTCGCTAGCGGCCGGGCCTCCACACGACGTCGGGGCGCCCGGCCGCGAGGTTGGCCGCGCGCGCCAGCACGAAGAGCAGATCGGACAGTCGGTTGACGTACTTGAGGAGCTCCGGGTTGATCGGCTCCAGCGCGGCGAGCTGCACGATCTGCCGCTCGGCGCGACGCGCCACCGTTCGGGCATGGTGCAGTGCCGCCGCACCCGGGGTGCCTCCCGGGAGAACGAATTGGCGCAGGGGCGGGAGGCGATCCTCAAACCGATCGATCTCCCGCTCCAGCCCGGCGATCTGATCGGCGGACATCCTGACCACGTGAGACGCGGCCGAAGACGCGGCCGCGGGGGTGGCCAGCTCCGCGCCGAGATCGAACAGGTGATGCTGCAGCACCTCGAGGAGCCCGTCGATCTCCGGATCGCAGCCGGCGGCGCGCGCCAGCCCCAGGACGGCGTTCAGTTCGTCGATCGTGCCGTACGCCCGGACCCGCGGGTCATCCTTCGAGACGCGGGCCCCCCCGAACAGGCTGGTATCCCCGCCGTCTCCGGTCCGGGTATAGATGCGCGTCACGGCGCCGGCCTATTCGTCGGCGGCCACGGCCTGCCGCCGGTGTGCTGCGCGCCCGGCCTCGGCGGCGCCCGGCCTCGAAGCCAGGTAGGTGCCGAACCAGGCCAGGATGTGGCGGAGCCGCTCCACCCGATGCTTGGGCTGCCCGTTTCGGGAGAGATCGTGGCTCTCCCCCGGGAAGCGGACGAAGAGCGTGGGGGTCCCCTGTTTCTTGAGCGCGATGAACAACTGCTCCCCCTGCTCGATCGGACAGCGCAGATCGCTCTCGCTGTGGAGAATCAACAGGGGGGTCCGCATCTGGCGCACGTAGGTGATCGGCGATCGCTCGAGGTAGAATCCGGGGGATTCCCACGGATCGCCCGGATATTCCCAGAACCCCTTCTGATAGGCAAGGTCCGAGGTCCCCCACTGACTGTAGGCGTTGCTGATGCTCCGCATCGTCACCGCGGCCTTAAAGCGCTGCGTATGACCGACGACCCAGTTGGTCATGAACCCGCCGTAGCTCCCGCCCGCCACACCGAGCCGGTCGGGGTCGATCCAGCTGTACGCGCCGACCGCGTGATCGAGCCCGCGCATGAGATCCTCGTAGTCCTTACCACCCCAGTCGTGACGCGTCCCCGCGGTGAATGCCTGCCCGTACCCCTGGCTTCCGCGTGGATTCATGTAGACCACACCGTACCCGGAGGCGGCGAGGAGCTGAAACTCATGGAAAAATCCGTTGCCGTACGCTCCGTGCGGTCCGCCGTGAATCTCCAGGATTGTGGGAACCCGCTCACGCTGGCCCGGGCCGGTGGGGCGCAGCACCCACCCCTCGATCCTCCACCCGTCCGCGCTGGAAACCTGGAACCGCTCCGGAACGGAGAGCGCCAGGGTCCGCAGGAACGCCCCGTTCAGGTCCGTGATCCGCCGCAGCGGGCCCGCCGCCGGCCCAAGGTCCTGCACTACGATCTCCCCTGGCGTCAGGGGATCGCTCTCGATGCACGCCGCTCGAATCGCCCGGCGGTCCAGCGAGCATCCTATCAGTTCGTGATCGCCCTGGGTCTCCTGGCGGACCGCGCCGCCTGCCGCCGCCACTGACGCAATCTGGGTATTGGCGCCGTCGGCATACAAGAAGGAGATCCGCGAGCCATCGGGTGCCCACGTCAGCCCTCCCGCGCCGGGGTGGGCGCGGACGTCGGAGATCACATGATGGCCGATGCTGCGGTCGAACTCGCGTGTCAGGCAGACCGGATCACCGCCGCTGGCGGAGACCACCCAGACGGCTGAATTCGTCGCTCCCCGGCAGGCATTATCGTGCCCGGCGTACGCGATCCGCGTCCCGTCGGGGGACCACGCCGGCACGCTGACCGGACCGATGCCCCCGGTCAGACGCCGCGGCACCCCCTCGCCCTCGGCGGCCACCACCCAGATATCCGTGACATTGGTGAGATCGGCGTTCGGATCGGGGTTGGCGGCATACGCAACCCAGCGCCCGTCGGGCGACCAAGCCGGGTTCACGTGATCGCACTCCTCACGGGTAAGCTGCCGGGCCTCCCCACCGCCGGCGGGCACGGCGAGCACCTGCTTCCATCGCCCGTCCCAGAACCCCTCACCATCGAGCTTGTAGCGCAAGCGCGAGATCACGCGCACGTCGCTCTCGTCCGGCCCCGGCTTAGGTTGGGGCTTGGCCACCACGGCCAGCCAGCCGCTGTCCGGGGACCAAGCCAGCTCGGAGGGGGCGAGCGGGCCCGACGTCACCTGACGTGCCTCGCCCCCCTCCACCCCAATCACCCAGACCTGCTTCTCCCCGCTGCGGTCTGAGATGAAGGCGACCTGGGCCCCGTTGGGGGACCACCGGGGAGTTGTGTCCTTGCCTGCGGCGCTGGTCAGTTGCCACGGTGCGCGCCCATCGACGGGGGCGATCCACAGGTGGCTCCGGTAGCCGTTCGTCGCAACGTCCCCCGTCGTCACGGTACAGACCACCCGAGCTCCATCGGGAGACAGCTGCGGATCGTTGAGGATCTTGAGCGCGAAAAGATCTTCGATCGTGATCGGGCGCCCGGAACGGACACCCTGGTCACGAGGGCTCATCACGGCATCTCCTCCTCTTCTCTGTCCCTCGTTCGGGAAACGGCGCGCAGGACCGGGGCCGCCGCGTTCAAGGGGAGCACGGCCTCGCCCTTTCCTGTTCTTCGGGGGGCGCCCCCCTCCCTCCGGAATGCGCGCCCGCACAACGGCAGCCGGCGGAGAGGCCGGAGAACTCGCCGAGGAGCTCGCGGTCACCGCCCCAGGGCAAGCCGCTGGGAGAGCTGCGCCGGAAGATTGTGGGCCGCCATTTTCTCCTGGGTCGTCGCGATCGGGTACGAAAGCCGGTGCAGGGTGGCGGTGAGCGGTTCGGTCTCCAGGATGAGGTAGGACGCGCGGGGGTCACCGTCCCGGGGCTGGCCAACGCTTCCCACGTTGACGATGTGGCGGTCCGAACTGGCGAGACGCATCCGTTTCCCGTCCGGCAGGGCCCGGGCGCTCAGCGTCCCATCGGCCTTGAGAACGAACGCACCCGGCACGTGGGAATGCCCAACCAGACAGAGCGAGAAGGGGTGCTCGGAGAAAATGGCCAGGGAAGTGGGGAGATCGAGGATGTACTCTTCGATCGGATCCCGCGGGCTGCCGTGGACCGCGAGAAAGTCGGGATCCTCCAATCTGTCGGGCAGGGTCATGATCCACCGCCGGGTCTCGTCGGTCACGACCTCGATCGTCCACTCGATCGCCGCGCGCGCGAGCGGGCTGAAGGCGCTGATGTCGAGCGCGCCGACGGCCGCGCGGTCGTGGTTGCCGGCGATCGTTCTTCCCCCGAGCTCCCGGATGCGCGACGCGCACTCGTTGGGGTTGGGCCCGTAGCCAACGGTATCGCCGAGACACAAGAAGGCGTCGGGGCGGTGCCGGCCCGCGTCGGCCAGCACCGTTTCCAGCGCCTCGAGGTTGCCGTGCACGTCGGAGAGGATGGCGTATCGCACGGGGAGGGAACGGCCTAGCGTCGCCGCTTCGCGAGTTCGGCAAACACCTCGCCAGGGCTCACCCCAACGAACACCAGGAGGGCCAGCGTGTGGAACCAGAGATCGGCGACTTCCTCAACAAGGCGTCCGCGGGTCTCCTTCCGGGCGGCCCGAGTCACTTCCGCGGCTTCTTCCATGATCTTCTCATTCAGCCGGGCCAGCCCCTCCGAGAACAGCCGGGTCGTGTAGGACCCTCCGCGGGGCGTCGCGCGGCGGTCGCTGAGCACGGCCGCGATCTCGCTGAGGACCTCGGCGTCACCGCGGCCGGGTCGCTCGGCCCGGCCCTCCGGCTCCACCGCTGTAGAGTCGACGGCGATGGCCGCCTCGCCGTCTCGCTGCGCGACCCCCCGGTAGAAGCAGGAACGGTGCCCGGTATGGCACGCCGCTCCCGTTTGCTCAACCCGAAGCAGCAGCGCGTCGCCGTCGCAGTCCGCCCGAACCTCCGTCACGCGCTGAGTGTGCCCCGACGTCTCGCCCTTACGCCAGAGCTGACGTCGGCTGCGGCTCCAGTACCATCCTTCTCCGGTCTGCAGGGTCCGACGCAGGGCTTCCCGATCCATGTGCGCAACCATCAGCACCTCGCCGCTGGCGCTATCCTGCGCCACCACGGCCACCAGCCCGTCCGCATCGAACCGTATGCTTCCGCTCTCGTCCATCTCACGGTCCTCCCGTTCACCGGCGAACAGGGATCCTCGCGGCGGCCATCTCGGCCTTCGCCTCGGAGATGCTGTACCGCCGGAAGTGAAACATGGACGCGGCGAGCACGGCATCCGCGTCCGCGTGCTCGATGACCTCCACGAAGTGCCGGGGATGGCCCGCGCCCCCCGAAGCGATGACGGGCACCCGCACCGCTTGCGTGACGGCCCGGGTCAGGGCAAGATCGTACCCGTCTTCGTGCCCGTCCCGGTCCATGCTCGTGATCAGCAGCTCCCCCGCCCCCAGGTCCACGGCCTGGTGGGCCCAAGCGACGGCGTCTCGATTCGCCGGTGTCCGGCCCCCGTGCGTGTAGACTTCCCACCGCCCGGGCGCCTCCTGGCGCGCGTCGATCGCGACGACGATGCACTGGCTGCCGAAGCGCAGGGCCGCCTCCCGAATCAACTCGGGCCGCTGAATCGCCGCCGTGTTCAGGCCGACCTTGTCCGCGCCGGCGTTCAGCATCCGGCGGAGATCTTCAACGGTACGCAGGCCGCCGCCCACCGTGAACGGGATCGTGAGCGTGTCGGCCGTCCGCCGGACCACCTCCTCCATGATCCCGCGTCGCTCGTGGCTGGCCGTGATGTCCAAGAAGACGATCTCGTCGGCACCCTCGCGATCGTACAAGACCGCCAGTTCAACCGGGTCGCCCGCATCGCGCAGGTTCACGAAACTCGTGCCCTTGACGACCCGCCCTGCGTCGACGTCGAGGCAGGGGATCACTCGCCGCGCCAGCATCGCTTCACGCGGCCGCGGCCAAGAGGTCCTCGAGCCGGACGCGCCCCTCGTAGAGGGCCCGGCCGACGATGACGCCCTCCAGCCCCCGGGCCTCGAGCGGCCGGAGGCGCCGGATGTCGCCGGCCGAAGCGATCCCGCCGGCGGCGATCACCGGGACGTCGACCTCGCGCAGGATTTGTTCGATGGCGCCGACGTTCGGCCCCGCCAGCATCCCGTCCGCGCCGATGTCCGTGTAAATGATCCGCCGGGCGCCCGCCGCGACGACCTGCGTGGCAACGGCGGACGCGGACAGTCCGGTGCGGGTCACCCACCCCTCCGCCGCCACCTCGCCGCCCCGCGCATCGATCCCCACCACCACCCGGTGGCCGAACCGCGCGCACGCTTCCTCAAGCACGTCCCGACGGGACAGGGCGGCGGTTCCCAGGATCACCCGCGCGGCCCCCGCTTCCAACCACCGCTCGACCGTCCCCAAATCCCGCATCCCTCCCCCCACCTGGACCGGGATCTCCACCGCGGCGATCAGGCGGCGGATCGCTTCCGCGTTGATTTGGATGCCGGTAAACGCGCCGTCAAGGTCGACGACGTGCACCCAGGGGGCGCCGCAGGCCATCCACCGACGGGCCGCGGCGGCCGGGTCGTCGTCGTAGAGATGCTCACGGTCAGGCGCCCCCTGAACGAGCCGGACGCACCGTCCGCCGCGCACGTCAACCGCCGGCAGCACCAGCACCGACAGCCCACCGAGCGAAGTTGGTCAGCATCCGGATGCCGGCCGCCCCCGACTTCTCCGGGTGAAACTGGGTGGCCCAGACGTTGCCGCTGCCGACGACGGCGGCCAGCTCCCCGCCGTAGTCGGCCGTGGCCGCCACGAGCGCGGGATTCCCGGGAATCGCGTGGTAGGAATGGATGAAATAGACGTACATCCCCGCCGCGCAGCCGTCCAGGAGTGGGGACGGGCGAACGATGTTCAGCGCGTTCCACCCCATGTGGGGAGTCTTGACCCCGGTGGAGAGGCGGACGACCCGACCGGGGAGCAGGCCGAGCCCCCTGTGGACGCCGTCCTCCTCGCTCTCCTCAAACAGCACCTGCATCCCGAGGCAGATCCCCAAAAACGGCCGCCCCGAGTCGACGAAAGCCAGGATGCGCTCGACGAATCCCGCGTCCCGCAGGCGCGCCATCGCCGGGCCAAACGCGCCGTCTCCGGGGACGACCAGCGCATCCGCCTCGGCCAGGGAGCGCGGCGAGTCGGTGACGCAGACCTCGAGCCCTTGGCGCTCCAGTCCGCGCCGGATGCTCCGGAGGTTGCCGGCGCCGTAGTCCACGATCGCGATCATGCGAGCGTCCCCTTGGTCGACGGGATGCCCGGGACCCGCGGATCCACCCGCGTCGCCCGGTCGAGCGCCAGGGCAAACGCTTTGAAAACCGCCTCGATGATGTGGTGTGCGTTCCGCCCGTGCAGGAGCAGGAGGTGCACGGTGATCTCGGCGTTCATCACGAACGCCCGAAAGAACTCTTCGGTGAGGTCCGTGTCGTAGTCCCCCAACCGCTGGCGGGGCACGGGGATCGCATAGTGGAGATACGGTCGCCCGCTGACATCGACCACGGCCAGGACCAACGCCTCATCGAGCGGCGCGTACTCTGAGGCGTAGCGGTTGATCCCCGCGCCGTCCGCGAGGGCTTCGCGCAGGGCCCGGCCGAGCGCGATGCCGACGTCTTCCACGGTGTGGTGCGCGTCAACCTCCAGGTCCCCGCTGGCGTCGACGGCCAGGTCAAATCGCCCGTGCCGCGCGAGCTGGGCGAGCATGTGGTCGAGAAACGGGAGCCGCGTGCTCCCGGTGTGGGCCCCCGTGCCGTCAAGGTTCCACGTCACCTCAATGCGCGTCTCCGCGGTCGCGCGGGCCACACGGCCGACGCGGCTCATGACGGCTCCCTCCGGGCCCGCACCGCGAGCACGTGCGCCGGGAAGTCCTCGTACTGGCCGAGCCGTTCGACCACCGGCCGCACGCGATCGAGCCCGGCGGCGTCGAGGTGCGCGATCGACGTCGCCTTGAGATAGCTGAGCACGGTGACCCCCGAGGCGACGCGCGCGAAGCCGCTCGTCGGCAGCGCCGCCGGCACGCCGATCGCATAGTTGGCTGCGGAAAACGGGGTGTCCTGACCGAGCAGAACCTCGCCGGCGTGGCGAATCTGCAGCAGCGTGGCGAACGGATCTCGCGTCGCAATCTGCAGATGCTCGGGCGCGTAGAGGTTGGCGAACGCCACCCCCTGCTCCACGGAATCGACCACGAGCACGCCGCCGTACCGGCTCATCGCCGCCTCGGCAAACTCCCGGCGCCCGGCGGGGAGCTGCGCCAGATACCGGGGGAGGCGCTCCCCAACCTCGACCGCGAGCGACGCCGAGGTGACCAGAAGAATCGCAGCGGAGTCCGAACCGTGCTCTGCCTCGTTGAGGAGATCGAGGGCCAGCCGGTCCGGATCGGCCGTCTCGTCGGCCAGGATCATGGACTCGGTCGGGCCCAGGAAGGAGAGCAGGCGTACCCCGTAGGCCTGCACGGCGATCTGGGCGGCGGTGACGTAGGGGTTTCCCGGACCGCCGAGGAGTTCGACGCGTGGCAGCGTCCCCGTCCCAAAGGCCAGTCCGGCGATGCCCGCGACTCCGTTGCACCGAAACACCTGCGACACCCCCAACAGTTCCGCGGCGACGAGGACGGCAGGGTCCACGCCTCCGTCCTTTCGGGGGGGGACTACGACGGCGACATCGGTGACCCCGGCCACGATCGCCGGGGTCACCAGCGTGATCAATGTGGACGGGAACGCTCCCTTCCCGCTGGGGATGTACACTCCGACGCTCTCGACGGGAGCAAATTTGACGCCCGTGGTCAGGCCGGCCTCCAGCTCCTCGAGCCGCAGCGCGGCGGGACGGAGCCATTCGTTGAACCGCCTCGCCCGGTCGATGCTGACGGCGAGGGCCGTCCGGAGCCCGCCGTCCACGGCCTCGTGGGCGGCGCGGAACTCCTGGCGGTCCACCCGGAGGCGATCCGAAGACAGGGTCACGCCGTCATGCCGCTGCGTCTGCTCCACGATTGCGGGGTCCCCCCGCTCCCGGACGTCCTCCACAATCGCACGCACGTGGGCGGCGCGGTCGGCGTCGAACACGTCGGCCCTCGACCGCTGCAGAATCTGCCGCAACCGTCCCGGAGAAACCTCTGCCAGCCGTTGAATCTCCACCCCCGGCCTCTCCTTCTACACCGATGATCGGGCCCGCGCCGAGGCCGCCTCTCGCATTCGCTCCACCACGGTCCGCACCGCCTCCGCCCGGGTTCGCAGGCTCACCCGGTTGACGACCAGCCGCGCCGAGGAGCGGAACACCTCTGTCACCTCCAGGAGATGGTTCTCCACCAGCGTGCGGCCGGTCATCACCAGGTCGAGAATCCCGTCCGCCACCCCCACCTGGGGAGCCAGCTCGACGGTCCCGTTCATCTCGACGACCTCCACCGACCGCCCCTGCCCCCAGAAGTACCGCTCGGTGACCCGCGGGTATTTGGTGGCGATCCGAATCGGGCTCAGCGCCTCCCACCCCGCGGCTTTCTCCTCGGGGAACGCGACGATGCCGCGGCAAGCGCCGAAGCCGAGATCGACCAGCTCGTAGACATCCCGCCCCTGCTCGAGGAGCATGTCCTTACCGACGATCCCAAGATCGGCGGCCCCGTGCTCGACGTACGTCAGCAGGTCGGCGGGCTTGGCGATCAGGCATCGAACGTGCGGGTCCAGACATGGAAGAATGAGGCGGCGGGTCGTCCGCCACGTCTCCGCGGTCAGATAGCCCGCGGCTTCGAGGGTGCGCATCGAGTCCTCGAGCAGTCGACCGGAGGCCACCGCCACGGTCATGAGGCCCACGGCGCACTCCCATTCCCCGGGTGGCCGGCCAGCAGGTCGGCCACCGCCACCGACTGCTCGTGGCCGTCCGCGTCGCGGACGACGGCGCGCCCGCCGGTCACCAGCACCGCACGAGGCGTGCCGGCGGCGAACGCCCCCCGCGCCATCTCCTCCCACGGCCGCCCCAGGATCTCCACGGTCACGGACAGTTCCCGCTCCCGCAGCGCCCGAGCCAGCCGCAGCGCCTCGGTTCGGTCTTCGGCCGTAAACGCCACCGCCACATCGGCCGCCCCTCCCTCTTCGTCACGACTGGGAGATGCGGCGAGAACCCGGTCGACTCGCACCGCGAACCCGGTCGCGGGATACGGCGCGCCGAACCCTTCGAGCAACCGGTCATACCGCCCGCCGCCGAGCAGCGGAAAGCCCAGCACCGCGGTGTGTCCTTCGAAGACGATGCCGGTGTAGTAGTCGAAGTCGCGAATGATGCCGAGGTCCACCCGGACGGCGCCGCCCACCCCGTACGCTTCCAGTATCTCGGCCAGCGCTTCGAGATCGCGCAGCACACCCCGGGTCTCCCGCGTCTCGGCCACCCGACGCGCCTCCTGGATGGCGTGGGGACCGCTCAGCGTCGGCAGCGCCATCAACGCGTCGCCGCGCGCCGCCGGCACGCCGTAGCGATCCAGCGCCGCGCGGAGCCCGACGAAGTCTTTCTGGTACAGGAGCGCCCGCACTTCCGCGGCGCCCTCCTCCGACAGCCCCAGGGCGCCGAGCACGCCCCGAAGAAACCCCACGTGGCCGAGGCTGACCGAACATTCCACGGCACCCGACGCGGCCAACGCGTCCACGGCAAGGGCCACGATCTCCGCGTCGGCTTCCAGGGTATCCGACCCGATCAGCTCGGCCCCTACCTGCGGAAACTCCCGCAGCCGGCCCGACCCCGTCTCCGATCCGCGGAATACCTGCCCGGCGTAGGCCAGGCGTAGCGGCAGCGGTTGGGCGCGCAAATGGGTGGTGACCAACCGGGCGACCGGCGTCGTCATCTCCGGCCGCAGCGCGAGCAGTTCGCCGCCGCGGTCCACCAACTTAAACAGCCGATCCCCGGCCTCGGTGCCTTCCCCGCGGACCAGGGTGTCGAAATATTCGATCGTCGGCGTCACCACCTCGTGGTAGCCCCATCGCTGCATCCGCGAGATGATGCCGTCGGTGATCGTCCGCGCCCGCGCGGATTCATCGGGGAGGAGATCGCGCATCCCCGAAGGGATCTGTTGCCATCGTTCACGTCGCATCATGCCGGTCGGTTGGTCCTTTCTTTATCATGATAAAGCGATACAGTATCAAAGTGCCGTGTAATCGTAGCACACGCCGCGACGAGGTGTCAACCGTTCGGATGGAGTCCAACGAAGAAGCGCCCCGCCCCCACGGCGAAGCGCCGCGCACAGCCTAGGCACCCGGCGCCGATGGGTTGGTCGCGGCCCCCCTCGACCTCCCCCGCCGGATGTAGAGCACCGCAATCGCCAATCCCAGGATCAACGCGGCGGGCGGCCCGGCGTACAGGAGAAGGGCGGCGCCGCCGGGGTGCGGCTCGGCCAGGACGCTCTCCCCGAACTGCCCCACGAAGAACTGGAGGATCTGGTCCGGCGTCTCCCCCGCCGCCAGCTTTTCGCGGATGATCGTCTTCATTTCCCTCGCCAAGGTGGAGTCGCTTTCGGCGACGGTCTGGCCGACGCAGACCGGGCACATCAATTGGCGGGCCACGGCGTAGGCCCGGTCGTCAAGCGTCTCCGCCGATACGGCGGCAGCGGTGCACGCGATCGCGCAGAGGACCCAGGCGGCGAGGGAGGTCGCCCGCCTCACCGCCCCCGCCTCCGAGACGGGGCGGCGGACGGCTCGCCCAGGCGCTTCAACACCAGGACATACCCGTCGGCCCCGTAGGTCAGGTAGCGGCGCACGCGGCTGATCGTCGCCGAGGACGCGCCGGTGCGTGAAGCGATCTCCTGGTACGTCTTCCCGTGGGCCAGCATCCGCGCCACCGCAAACCGCTGCGCCAGCGCCTTGACCTCCCCGATCGTGCACAGATCCTCGAAGAAGCGGTAGCACTCTTCCACGGTCCGGAGCTGAAGGACCGCTCGAAAGAGCCCGTCAGCGAGGAGGTCGCGAAGTTTCGGATTGGCCACGCGAACGTCCCTTCAGCCCTGTGCTCGGTCGCCGGGCAGCTTTCGGACGGCCTTCGTAGATTGGGCGGTTTCTTCCTCCTCCGCACCGCGTCCGGCGTGCGCCGCGGCACCGCTCCGTTCGTGTGGCCGGAGCACCGCGACCACGGCGAAATTGAGCGGGGTGGCCACGCCGCACTCACGTCCCATCCGGACGACGGCGCCGCAGAGGGCGTCAAGCTCCATCCGCCGTCCCCCGGCGAGATCGTTGTGCAGCGACGAGAATGTGTGAAACCCCTTCCCCGCCACCAATTCTTCGGCGATCCGTATCTGTCGGTCGACCACTCCCGACAGCGGGATCCCCCGGGCCGCCCCCACCGCGGCGGCTTCTTCCATCAGCCCCCGGTACATCGTCCGCGACTCGGGGTGCCGCAACACCTCACCCACCGGCACGCGCGCCGACGCGGTCATCCCGGCGTTCGCGCAGATGAACACGAACTTCTCCCAAAGGCGCCGAACGATCTCGGTCGTTCCGTCCGCCCCAACACCTGCCCGCCGGAGTGTCCCCTCGATCGTGCGGACGCGCGGTGTCATGGATCCGTCCATCTCGCCAAAAACGATGTCCCCCGTCGGGCCGGTGTGCCGGATCACGCCGGGGGCCTCAACCGCGGCGGAGACATAGGTTACCCCGCCGAGAATGCGCCGGGGGCCGTAGATCGCCCCCAGGCGGTCCTCGGTCTCGACGCCGTTCTGCAGGCAGAGAATCGCGGTCTCGGGCCCGACCGCCGGGCGGATGACTTCCGCGGCCTCCTCAACGTCGTAGGTCTTGACGGCGAACACGATGAGGTCGACCGGGCCTGCGCCGTCCGCCCGCCCCGCCGCCTGCACCCGCAGCGCAAAATCGCCGTCCGGGCTAATGACCCGCAACCCGCGCGATCGCAGGGCCTCGAGGTGAGCGCCGCGAGCCACGAAGGTGACGTCCTCGCCGGCGCGCCGCAGGAGTCCCCCGAAGTACCCTCCGAGGCCGCCCGTCCCCATGATGAGCAGCTTCATTTCCTCACCTCACAGGCAGCGGCGCGCACCCTCGCCACCCATCCCCGCCGAAATCCCGCCGTTCCGGCGGAGTGCGCACCGACCGCTGCCAACCCGGCGGGACATCAGGAGCGGGTGTACGCCGGTCATGGTCGCGGCGGCCCGGAGACGGCCGGGTCACCGGCCGTGGATCAGGTGAGGCGGGCGAGCACCGCGTCGGTCATCGCCGCGGTGCCGAGGGCGGGTCGTTCTCCGGCGAGATCCGCGGTGCGACACCCGTCTCTGAGCGCCTTCTGGACGGCCGCTTCGATCGCCGCCGCGGGGGCCTCCTGGCCCAAGCCGTGGCGCAGGAGGAGCGCCCCGGTCAAGATCGCGGCGAGGGGGTTGGCGATCCCCCGCCCCGCGATGTCGGGGGCGGTCCCGTGCACCGGCTCGAACAACCCCGGGGGCTGGTCGCCCAAACTGGCGGAGGGCATCAGCCCGAGCGACCCCATCACCCCCGCCGCCTCGTCGCTCAGGATGTCGCCGAACATGTTCTCCGTCACAATCACATCGAACTGCTTCGGACGGTAGACGAGTTGGAGCGCGCAGTTGTCGACGAGCATGTGCTCGCATGTCACATCGGGAAACTCCCGCGCGACCTCGGTGGCGACCTCGCGCCACAGCCGGGAGGTCTCGAGCACGTTGGCCTTGTCCACCGAGGTGACCTTGCGGCGAGGGCGCCGGCGGGCCACCTCGCAGGCCTTGCGGACGACCCGGCGCACCTCCACTGCCGAGTACGGGAGGGTGTCCATCGCCACCGCCTCCGCCCCCTGGCCGGTCCGTGATTGGGCCCCGAAGTAGAGGCCCCCCGTGAGCTCGCGCACGATCAAGATATCGGCGCCCTCAACCACCTCGCGCCGAAGCGGCGAGGCGCTGAGCAGAGCCGGCGAGATGGTCGCAGGGCGAAGGTTCGCGTACAGCCCGAACGTCTTGCGCAGGGTAAACAACGCCTGCTCGGGGCGGAGCTCGCGCGGTCCCCGGTCCCACTTCGGGCCTCCGCACGCACCCAGCAGGATCGCCTCGGACCGCCGGCACAGGTCAATCGTCTTCTCCGGGATGGGGTGTCCCACCGCGTCGATCGCGCCGCCGCCGGCGAGCCCTTCCTCAAACTCCAAGCCGAGCTCGTACCGCCGGTCGACCTCCGCGAGGACCCGGACGGCCTCCGCGATCACCTCACGCCCGATCCCGTCCCCCGGAATCACCGCGACCCGCCTCGTCCGCCCCGCGTTCATGGGCGCACCCCGGCCCGGTCGCCCAGGAGCACGTACTCCAGGCTGTCGACGAGCGCCTGCCACGAGGCTTCCACGACGTTCTCGGAGACGCCCACCGTCCCCCAGGTCCGAACCCCGTCCGTCGATTGGATCAGCACGCGGACCTTTGCGGCGGTGGCGGCTCCGGCGTTCAGCACCCGCACCTTGTAGTCCACCAGCCGCACGCCGCGGATCTCCGGGTAGAATCGCTCCAGGGCCTTGCGCAGCGCGCGATCAAGCGCGTGCACCGGGCCGTTGCCCTCCGCCGCCGTGTGCTCCTCCTGGCCATCGACCGCGACCCGGATGCTCGCTTCGGCGGCGGCCTCGCCGTGCGGGCCTCGTTCCACCATCACGCGCAACCCCTTCAGCGTAAACGCGGGGCGATGCTGGCCCATGGTGCGACGCACGAGGAGCTCGAACGACGCCTCGGCCCCCTCGAATTGGAACCCGGCGTGCTCCAGGGATTTGAGCTCCGCCAGAATCTCCCGCACCTCCGGCCGGTCCTTGCTGAGGTCCAGCCCCATCTCCGCGGCCTTGTACAGCACGTTGGCCCGGCCCGAGAGATCGCTGACGACGACGCGCCGCTCGTTGCCCACGACCTCCGGAGGGATGTGCTCGTACGTCGGCGGGTGCGCCATCACGGCGCTGACGTGAACCCCACCCTTGTGGGCGAACGCGTTCTTGCCCACAAACGGCTGGTATTCGTCGGGGGCCATGTTGGCCAGCTCGCTGACGAGCCGGGAAAGCTCCCCCAACCGGCGGAGCGAGGCAGCCGGCACGCAGTCGTACCCGAGCTTCAGCTGGAGGTTCGGGATGAGTGAGACCAAGTTGGCGTTGCCGCAGCGCTCGCCGATTCCGTTGATCGTCCCCTGGACGTGAACGACCCCGGCGCGCACCGCGACGATCGCGTTCGCCACCCCGACCTCACCGTCATTGTGCGTGTGAATCCCGAGCGGCGCGGCGATCGCGCTCCGGGCGGCCTCCACCCCCGCCCGGATGTCGAAGGGGAGGCACCCGCCGTTCGTGTCGCAGAGCACGACGACGTCGGCGCCGCCCCGGTGGGCGGCGGTCAGCGTGGCCAGCGCGTACGCCGGGGTGGCCTTCCACCCGTCGAAGTAGTGCTCCGCGTCGTAGATGACCTCCGCGCCCCGGTGCTTGAGAAACCGTACGGAGTCTTCGACCATCCGAAGATTCTCCTCGAGCGTGGTGCGGAGTGCCTCCCGCACGTGGAGGTCCCAGGATTTTCCGAACACCGCGACCGCGGGGGTGCCCGCCGCGAGCATCACCCGCAAGTTCTCGTCCTGATCCGCCGGGGTGCCGGCCCGCCTGGTGCTGCCGAACGCGGTTACCTTCGCGTGGCGCCACGAATGGCGCCGGGCCTGCTCGAAGAACTCGAGGTCCCGGGGGTTGCTGCCCGGCCACCCTCCCTCGATGTAGTCAACGCCAAACTCGTCGAGGCGTTCGGCGATCCGCAGCTTGTCCGCAGCACTCAGGGTGATGCCGGCGCCCTGGGTCCCGTCCCGGAGGGTCGTGTCGTACAGGGCGATGCGCACGGAGGCCATCGGGGCTACCCGTAGACGTTCGTCATCCAGTGCTGCCGTTCGTAAATGATCTTGTTGACCGCGGCGACGTAGGCCTTCGCGCTCGCCTCGAGCACATCGGTGCTCGTCCCGCGTCCGATGAACAGCCCGTCCCCGTCCCGGACTTTGACGGTCGCCTCCCCCATCGCATCGGTCCCCCCGGTCACGGCCTTGATCGCGTAGTCGGCCAGCGACGGGGAGAGACCCACGATCGCGTTGATCGCGTTGTACATCGCATCGACCGGGCCGTCCCCCGTGGCCTCCTGGGTAAAGACTTCGCTCCCCCGCGCCAGGGTGATCTCGGCCATGGGCGCAAGCGTGCTGCTCGTCGAGATTCGAAACGCTTTGAGGGCGTAGGTGTGCGGGACGCCGCGGCGCTCGCCTTCCACAAGAGCGATGATGTCCTCGGTCGTCACTTGCTTCTTCTTGTCGCAGAGCGCCTTGAACGCCTCAAATGCCTGGCGCAACTCTCCTTCGGAGAGCCGGATCCCGTTGCCCTCGAGGAGATTCTTGAAGGCGTGCCGACCGGAGTGCTTCCCCAGCACCAGTTTGTTGCTCGGGATGCCGATCGCCTCGGGGGTCATGATCTCGTAGGTCTCCCGGTTCGCCAACACCCCGTGTTGGTGGATGCCGGCTTCGTGGGCGAACGCGTTGTCGCCGACCACGGCCTTGTTGGGTTGAACCGGAATCCCCGTAATCGCGCTGATCAGCCGGCTGACGCGGTAGATCTTCGTCGTGTCGATCGCCGTCTCGTGCCCGTAGTAGTTCCGGCGGGTATGCAGGGCCATCACGATCTCCTCGAGCGATGCGTTGCCCGCCCGCTCGCCGATGCCGTTGATCGTGCACTCAACCTGGCGGGCGCCCACCTGCACGGCGGCAAGCGAATTGGCCACGGCCAGCCCGAGATCGTCGTGGCAGTGCACGCTCCAGACCACCCGGTCGCTCCCGGGAATCCGTTCCATCAGCGACCGGAGCAAGGTGGCGTACTCCTCGGGGGTGGCGTAGCCCACGGTATCGGGGACGTTGATCGTCGAGGCCCCGGCCTTGATCGCCCCATCGAATACGCGGCACAGGAACTCCGGGTCCGAGCGGCTGGCGTCCTCCGCGGAGAACTCCACGTCGTCGGTAAAGCCGCGGGCGTAGCGCACGGCGTCGATCGACGCCTCCAACACCTGGTCGGGCGTCATCCGCAGCTTGTGCTCCATGTGAATCGGGGAGGTGGCAATGAAGGTGTGGATCCGCGGCCGTTCGGCCTCCCGCACCGCCTCGACCACCGCATCGATGTCCGCGTGGTTGGCCCTCGCCAGGCCCGCAATTGCCGTCCCCCGGACCTCGCGCGAGATCAACTTGACGCCCTCGAGGTCCCCCTTGCTGCTGATCGGGAATCCGGCTTCGATCACATCCACCCGCATCGCCGCAAGGGCCCGGGCGACCTCGAGCTTCTCCTCCGTGTTCATCGTGAACCCGGGGGACTGTTCGCCGTCCCGCAGCGTCGTGTCAAAGATCCGGATCGTTGCTCCCATGGCCCGTCCTCCGCGCGTCCCCCGTCGTCCGGGAGGCTAGCGCTTGGCTTTCGCTTCGGATTTCTTGGCCGCCGGCTTCGCGCCGCCGACGTCCCGCTTCAACCAGGGCATCATCGCGCGCAGTTGGCGCCCGATCTCCTCGATGGGATGATCGGCCTCCTGGCGGTACCGGGCGTTGAACACGGGGCGCCCGGCCTCATTCTCCAGGATCCACTCCTTGGCAAACGTCCCGCTCTGAATCTCGGCGAGAATCCGGCGCATCTCGGCCCGGGTCTCCTCCGTGATGATCCGCTTGCCCCGGGTGAAGTCCCCGAACTTGGCCGTGTTGCTGACCGAGTAGCGCATCAACCCGAGGCCGCCCTCGTAGATGAGGTCGACGATGAGCTTCATCTCGTGCAGGCATTCGAAGTACGCGATCTCCGGGGCGTACCCGGCGTTGACCAGCGTCTCGAATCCCGCCTTGATCAGCTCCGTGATCCCCCCGCAGAGCACCGACTGCTCGCCGAACAGATCGCTCTCGGTCTCCTCCCGAAACGTCGTCTCGATGACGCCGGCGCGCAGGCTGCCGATCCCGTGGGCGTAGGCCAGGGCGGTGGCCTTGGCCTTCCCGGTGAAATCCTGGTGGATCGCGAGCAGCGACGGCACCCCCTTCCCTTCCGCGAACATCCGGCGCAGCAGGTGCCCCGGGCTCTTGGGGGCGATCATGAAAACATCAACGTCCGGCGGCGGCACGATCTGGTGAAAGTGGATGCTGAAGCCGTGCGAGACCCCGATCGCCTTGCCCCGGGTCGCATGCGGCTGGATCTCCTCGCGAAAGACCCGAGCCTGAATCTCGTCCGGGATCAGGATCTGGATGATGTCCGCCTGCGCCGCGGCCTCCGGGACCGTGGTCACCTCGAGACCGTCCTGCTCGGCCTGCGCCCAGGATCGGCTCCCGCGGTAGAGGCCGACCACCACCGACATCCCGCTGTCGCCGAGGTTTTGCGCATGGGCGTGGCCTTGACTTCCGTAGCCGATCACGGCCACGCGCTTGCCCCGGAGGATATTCAGGTTGGCGTCCTGTTCGTAGTAGACCTTCGCGGGCATCGTTCCGCCCCTCCTCACGTAGGCTGGGTGCCCCGAACCAGGGTCACCTGGCCCGTGCGCACCATCTCGCGAATGCCGTACTTCTGCACCAGCGAGAGGATCGCGTCGATCTTGTCCGAACGACCGGTGACCTCCAGGGTCATCGTCTTCTCGGTCAGGTCGACGACGTTGGCCCGGAACACGTTGCAGATCTCCATGATCTCCATCCGCGTCGCCGGGGTCGCGTTGAGCTTGATCAGCGCCAGTTCCCGGTCAACGGTGCTGAAGCCGGTGACGTCGTTGACCTTGATGACCTCCATCAGCTTGTTGAGCTGTTTGATGATCTGCTCGAGGATCTCCGGTTCCCCCTCGACGGCGATGATCATCCGGGAGACGGTCGGCTGCTCGGTGACGCCCACCGCCAGGCTGTGGATGTTGTACCCGCGGCGCCGGAAAAGACCGGCGACCTTCATCAGGACGCCGGGGGCGTTCTCCACAAGCACCGAGATGGTGTGCTTCATGGGCCTGGGGGCCTCTCCGCGCGCGCCGCCCGGCAGGTCAACGACGGCGGTGCTCACTTTCCCTCGATGATCATTTCCTTGATCGACTGGCCGGACGGGATCATCGGGTAGCAGTTCTCCTCCGGCCGGCAGAAGAAGTTGACCAGGCACGGCCGGTCGGTGATCTCCAGCGAGCGTACGATCGCGGGGGCGACCTCCTCCGGCCGCCGGGCGGTGAGGCCGACCGCGCCGAACGCCTCGGCGACCTTGGCGAAGTCCGGATTCTGCAGGAAGACATGCGAGTACCGCTCCCGGTAGAACAGCTGCTGCCACTGCCGGACCATCCCCAGCGATCCATTGTTGATGAGGTAGATCTTGATCGGCAGGCCCCACTCCACCGCGGTGGCCAGATCCTGCAGCGTCATCTGGAATCCGCCGTCGCCGACGATCGCGCAGACGAGCGCGTCCGGGCGCCCGATCTGCGCGCCGAGCGCCGCGGGGAACCCGAACCCCATCGCGCCAAGCCCACCGGAAGTGACCCAGGTGCGCGGTTCGGTGGAGCGGTAGAATTGGGCCGCCCACATCTGGTGCTGCCCGACATCGGTGACGACAATGGCCTTCCCTTGCGTCGCGCGGTAGATCTCGTCGATCGCAAACTGGGGCAGGATCGCGTCCCCCTCCTGCCGGTAGCGGAGCGGGTAGCGGTCCTTCCATTCGGCGATCTGCCGGTGCCAGGCCTGGCAGTCCGGCGGCGTGACTTGAGCGGCAAGAACGCGCAGGGCTTCCCTGGCATCCCCCACGATCGGGACGTGCGCCGGCTTGTTCTTGCCGATCTCTGCCGGATCGATGTCGATGTGGATGAATTTAGCGTTTGGGGCGAAGTCCTTGAGCCGGCCGGTGACTCGGTCGTCGAACCGGACGCCCACGGCCAGGATCACGTCGGCGGCGTTTGTGGCGTAGTTGGCATAGGCCGTCCCATGCATCCCCAGCATCCCCAACGACAGTGGGTCGGTCTCGGGGAACCCGCCTTTGCCCATCAGCGTCGTGGTGACGGGGATGCGGGTCTTGCGGGCCAGCGCGGTCAGTTCGGCCGCGGCGTTGCTGCTGAGGACGCCCCCACCCGCGTAGATCACCGGCTGCGACGCCTGGCTGAGCAGCGAAGCCGCCGCGGCGATCTGATTCGGGCTCGGCACGGCCGGGGGGACTTTGCCGCTGCGCAGGGTGACCTGCTCGGGGAACTCGAAGTCCGCCTCGGTGGCGGCAATGTCCCTCGGGATGTCGACGAGCACCGGCCCCGGCCGCCCCGTGCCGGCGATGAGAAAGCACTGCAGCACCATCCGTGGCAGGTCGGCGGGGGTCTGCACGAGGCAGTTGTGCTTGGTGACGGGCATCGACATCCCCATCACGTCCGCTTCTTGAAACGCATCGGTGCCGATCACCTTGGTGCTGACCTGTCCCGTGATCGCGACGATCCCCGCGGAGTCCATCATCGCGTCGGTGATCCCGGTGAGCAAATTCGTCGCCCCGGGCCCCGAGGTGGCCATGCAGACGCCGACCTTCCCGGTCACCCGGTGGTAGCCGACCGCCGCGTGCGCGGCAACCTGTTCGTGGCGGACCAGGACGTGACGAATCTGACGGGCATCGTACAGCGCATCGTACAATGGAAGGGCGGCGCCTCCGGGATGCCCAAAGATCACCTCCACCCCGACCCGATCGAGGCATTCGATCAATGCGCGGGCCCCGGACATCCGCTTGATCGTGCTGGTCCCCGCCGTCCTCGTTCCTGGCACCGTCTGTCGGGCCATGATCCTCAATCCCCTTTCCCGCCGGAACTGCCAACGACGTCCCGAAAAAAATACAAACCGCGCGGAGTCCTCTAAGGACGGGACTCCCCGCGGTACCACCTTAGTTCCGCCCGGGCGTCGAGACCCGGCACGGCCCTCTCCCCCGTCTCGGTGGGTTCCGGCGGGTGCTACTCGGCGAACTCCTCGTCCGCCTTTGGTTCCCGCAGCTCGGAGATGAGAGTTCGCAGCACCGGATGCCGGTTCACACCTGACCCGGCTCTCTCGGATCCGGCGTGCTGCGTCCTGCTCTCGTCATTGCCTATATTCGTGGGGCTTTCGGAGAATGTACCAAACTCGCCCTGCTTTGTCAAGAAATTGCGGTCGGCTCGTGCGGATTCGGGATGTAGGCACGCGACACCTCGCGGGAGCACGGCGTGGTCGTCGCTGGCGTGATCTGGCAACGTCATCGCCCCACGGCCCCCGTCATATACGCGCGACCCACGAGGGCGGCGAGGAACAAGCAGAGGACGAGCATCCAGCGCGATTCCCTATACGCCTGGTCGTCCCTGGCAAAAGTCCATCGGAGGGTCCCACCAGGTCGGAGGCCGTAGAGGGCGATGAGTGTGAGCACGATGAGCCCACCGTACATGAGATGATACTCGGTCCGCGGGCGGGCGCCACGAGCGAGGAGGTCGATCCCGAGGATGCCTTGGATGCCCAGGGGAATCTGCGCCGCCCAGAGAATCCACCAGAAAATGTGCGGGAGGCGGGTGCGTCCGGTCAGGTCTCCGAAGAGCGCCAGCGCGACGCAGAGCCCGTCGCCGACGAGCGTGAGACCCATCAAGAGGAGAGAGGCGTGCCCGTGGATGAGACTCATCGAGGGACCACCATCCTAAGGTTCGTCCGGTCACCCATCGTTCCTCCCGAGCGGGATTGATGAGCGACCACGCCAAGCACGCGGTTCGGGCTCAATTCGGGCGTCAGGCGTCTTGGTATGCGGTCAGCGCCTTCCACAGCCAGTCCGAGGGGTTGGGCGAACTGATCCGGCTCGCGGCCCCCACTTCCGAGGCGTGCGCACTCGACGTCGCCACCGGCACCGGATTCACCGCCCTGGCGCTCGCTCCGCGGGTCGGTCGGGTCGTGGGGTTGGACCTCACCCTGGGAATGCTGCGGGAGGCGGGACGCCTCGCCGCAGATCGGGGAGTCTCCAATCTGACCCTGTGCCTGGGGGATGCCGAAGCCTTGCCGTTTTGGTCCAGCGCCTTCAACATTGTGACGTGCCGGGTCGCCGCCCATCATTTTCCCGATCTGCCCAGGGCGCTCGCTGAAATGGCGCGGGTCGTCAAGACGGGGGGACGGGTCGTCCTCGACGACACCTGTGCCCCGGAGATCCCGGAGCTCGCCCGGCTCATGAACGACTGGGAACTGCGGCGCGACCGATCGCACGTGGCGAATCATCCGCCCAGCCGGCTGCGCGCGATGCTCGAACAGAGCGGCCTGCGGGTTCGGGCGGCGACCATGACTCAGGTCCCGCAGGAGTTCGAGGACTGGGCTCAGCGGGGCGGCGTTCCGCGAGGTGAAGCGGCTGAACTCCGCGAGCAGATGCGCGGCGCGCCGCCGGAAGCTCAGGCCGCCTTTGCGATTCAAGTGGACGGCGACCGCCTGCAGTTTGCCTGGGATGAAATCGTCATCCTCGCCATCAAACAGTAGCTGACCGGACGGGACCGCCGCAGCGGCCGCGTCCCCGCGGCGCGCGAACCGCGATCAGGATAGGTACGCCTGGGCCAGCGCGGCGTAGAATCGGATCGCCTCTAGGTACGCCGGCAGCGCGACCCACTCGTCGGGTTGATGGCAGACACTCGCCTCGCCCGGCCCGTATACGACGACCGGCACCTTGAGCGCGGGCTGATACACCGAGGCATCCGTGAAGTACGCCAGCCCGACCGGCGCCCGTGGTGCCGTCCCGTCTCGCGTGACAACCTCCCGAGCCAGACGGACCACCGGAGCCTCAGGATCCGTCTGCACGGGAGGCCTGGACGTCAAGACCTCTACCTCGACCGGAAATCCCAGGTCACCCAGCGCCCCCCGCACGTCCCGCTCGAGACCCGCGTGATCCAATCCCGGCACCGTCCGCATGTCCACTTCCGCCCGACAGCGATCCGGGACGACGTTCACGGAGTGCCCTCCTTGGATCGTGTTGATGCTCATCGTCGCCTGCCCCAAGAGTGGATGGGCGTCGGCGGGCAGCCTAAACCGCTCGAGGCGGTCGATGACCCTGTGCATCAGCAGCAGCGCGTTCACGCCCCTTTCCGGCATCGCCCCATGGGCTGTCTGCCCTCGAGTCGTCAGCCTGAGCCAGAGCGCGCCTTTGTGCGCAATGGCCACTTCGCCTCCGGTGGGCTCTCCGACGACGATGGCATCGACCCCCGAGAGCCCTCCCGTGTCGATAAACGACCGGGCCCCCAGGCAATCCACCTCCTCCCCTGCGGAGGCGGCGAGGACGAGATCGCCACGCAGCGGCACGCCCCTCCGACGCAAGAGGAGCACCGCCAGCACCATCGCCGCGAGGCCGGATTTCATGTCGCAGGCGCCCCGCCCATACAGTCGATCGCCGGCGAGATCGGCGGACCACGGACCGTGCTGCCAGGGCGCCTCTCCCGGCGGGACGGTGTCGGTGTGGCCGCTCAGGACAAGCGTCGGACCACCCCCGCTCCCGCGGAGGCGCGCGACCAGGTTGGCGCGGCCCGGGGAGAGCCGGTGCAGCTCCACGGGAAGCCCCTCCCGCTCAAATCGCCGGCTCAGCAGGGAAGTCACCCGCTCCTCGTTGCCCGGGGGATTGACGCTCTCCGCCCTGACGCACTCGGCGAGCAGCGCCACGGCCTCCTGCGGGTCCACCTGCACCTCCGAAGCACGGGGCATGCGGCGCCTCTCCTTCAAGCTCGACGTTGACGCGGGGCGTTGCCGGCCCTTTGGCAGTCCTCCGTTCACTGCCCGCGCAACCCTCCCCTGCCCCCGTGCGAGGCGTCCGGGGCGCAACGCGCGACCGCCGAGCACTCCCCCGCGCCTGCCTGCAGCGGCGGAAGGAGAACACCCGCACCCACGGCAAACCATGCGCCCATGGCCCTCCGGCATGAGCGTCCGCACCGCTCGGCCGACGTCTGTCACGCCGGGGCGGCCGACGAAACAGGAGCCCACCCCATGCCCCAGGAAGGTGGCGCACCCCGACAGATCCTCAGCGGGGGCACCGTCGTCACGATGAACGCGAAAGCCGAGGTGTTCGCGCCGGGAACCGTCGTGATCGAAGGGGACCGGATCGCGCAGGTGATCGCCGGAACGGCAACCCAGCGCCCCGGCGATATCCTGGTGGACTGCCGGCATCACCTGGTGATGCCGGGACTGATCAACGCCCACACCCACACATGCATGGCCCTGTTCCGCGGGCTGGCGGAGGATCTCCCCCGCGACGCGTGGACGCGCTCCGCGTACACCCTCCCCCACCAGGACCGCGCCCGTCCGGACGACTATTATTGGGGCACGCTGCTCGGCGGCCTGGAAATGCTTCTCAACGGCGTCACGACGGCGGCCGATCGTTTTGGCCACATGGCGACGATCGCCGAGGGGTTCGACATTTTGGGCATGCGGGCCGTCCTCTGCCATACCGTCTACGACGTCGATCGAGCGCTCGAACTCGACCCGGCGCTCGCTCTGGTCGAACGGTGGGGCACCGATCCCGCCCGTCGGATCCACTGCGGCCTCGGCCCGCACGCGCCGGACACATGCTCCGACGCGCTGCTGCGGCGGATCCGGGCGCTGGCACACGAGACAAGGGCCCGAATCTTCATCCACTGCGCCCAATCAGAAGCGGAGCTCTCCGCGGTCCGCGCACGTGGCTACGCGGGCGCCGTCCGCTGCCTTCACGAGAACGGCGTGCTGGGCCCCGACGTCGTCGCGGCACACTGCCTCTATATTGATGCGGAGGAGATCCGGCTGCTCGCGGACACCGCCACTTGGGTCGCCCACTGCCCGGCCAGCAACGCCAAGATCGAAGCGCGCGTCGCGCCGACGGCCGCGATGGTGCGGGCCGGGGTCCGGATGGCGCTGGGCACCGACTGGGCCCCCACCAACAACGGAATGGACCTCTTCGATGAAATGAAGACCGCCGGCTTGCTCGGCAAAGTGGGGGCCGACGATCCCACCGCGGTCCCGGTGGATCGGCTGCTCAGGATGGCGACGATCGATGGCGCCCGGGCCCTCGGGATCGAGGCGCAGACCGGCAGCCTCGAGCCCGGCAAGCGCGCGGATCTGATCGCGATCGCGATGGAAGCTGCCCACCTGCAGCCGTGGCACAACATCGCCGCGACGCTCGTGTACTCGGCAAAGGGCCACGACGTCCGGCACGTGTGGGTGGATGGCCGGCGGCTCATCCGAGACCGCCAGCCGATCCACCTTGACGTGACCGAACTGCTCACCCAAACGGCGAAGATCTGGCGCCGCCTGCGGTCTGAGGCCTGACCGCCCCCTCGATTGCCGCGCCGACGCGCGTCACACCTTGGGTGTCTTGGCCATCTCCACGATCTCGTCCGTCATCACATCTGACGCAGCGACCGCGGTTGGAATTTGCTTGAGGCCGTAGTAGGTGTCGCTGATCGCGGTCCACACCTTCGGCTCCATGTATCCCCACCCATGCTGCTTCGTGAGCGGCGAGGTCATGTACGGGATCTCGTTCTTCCATGTTTGGAGCTCCAGCGTGCGGTCGAGGCCGGTGGTCTGCTTCATCACGAAATCCACCGCCTCGTCCGGGTGCTCGGCCGCGTAGATCCACCCCCGGGCGCTGGCGGAGAGGAACCGGGCGAGCACATCCTTCCGCTCGCTCAGCACTCGATCCGTCGTGAAGTAGGTGTAGGCGTACAGCTTGATCCCGAGATCCCACAGAGGGAAATAGCTGAAGCTCCCCGCTTGCCGCACCGCCTCGATCTGAGGCGCATCGATGATCCAGCCGGTGATAACGTCCACTTGCCCGGTGACCAGGGGGTGGGTGTCTCCGCCGACGAAGAGCACCTTCACCTTATCGCTCGGGATCTGGTACTTGGCGAGGACGGCCTCCAAGAGCGGCCGCGCGGTCGCTTGGATGCCGATCGTCTTGCCGATGAAGTCGTGCGGGGTGTGGATCCCGGACTTCGTCATAAAGATGAACGCGAACGGGTGCTTCTGCAGCACGGTGCCGAACGCCTTGACGGGCAACCCGTGGCTCCTCGCCGTCACGAGGACCGCCACCGAGGAGGCGTTCCCCATCGGAATCCGGCCCCCGGCAACGATCTGCACCGCGTCGATGTTAGGCCCCCCGGGCTGGATCTTGAGGTCGATGTCCGCCTCTTTGAAGTATCCCTTGCCAACCGCCACAAAGTCGCCCGCCATCTGCGCGTTGGCCAGCCAGCCGAGCTGCTCGGAGAGACCGGTCATGCCCTGCGCACTCGCGGGGGGGAGCAATCCCGGAAGTTGTCCTCCGGCCCACCCGAGAGCGACCGCAGCTCCTCCCTTGATCAGACCCCGCCTGCTGAACGGATGCGTGAACAGTGTGATCCGATCATCCCCCATCCCCTCACCTCCGTCCCGTCCTCTTCCCACATCCAGCCGTGCAATCCCCACGGCTCTTTCGCACGACACGCCCAGCCGCACACGCTCCGTCGAATCGGGCGATGAGAACCACCTCGACGCGCCGCTCGGAGCGGATCCCGCCTGACGCGACCGGAGGTGGGTGACGGCTTCTTGATAAGTCCGTTCGCTATTGGAGGATCAAGAGCCTTGTTTTCTCGAGCCCGCTGCGCTGATCCGCCGGCGAGAAATGTCCCACCGGAGCGAGCCGGGGAATGAAGCCCCTCGGGATTATCGAGAACTGCGGGCGCGGCCGTCCGTGCATGCTCGGGGGCAAACCGAGAAGGAGGAGATCTCCCTACCTTCGCGCTCGGGATCGAGGAAGTTGTGTTACTTCAGGGTCTTCATGTAGGCGATGAGTTTATTCACATCCGCCGGAGAGAGCATCGTCCACCGTGGCATCATTGGGTGGAGGGGCTTGCCCTCTTCGTCAAGTCCTTCCACTATCGCCGCACGCGCTTTTTTATCAAAGTCCTTGGCATATGCTTTCGACAATTCGGAATAGGTGATCGCGGGGACCTCGATCGTCTGCCCTTTGCGCGTGAACTTATGTCCAGCCCCCGTCATGCCATGACAGGACGCGCAGGCTAAGGTGAACAACTGCTGACCGGACAGATTCGTCGTCATCATGGAGGTTGCTCCGGTCACCGGGGAAGATGGCCCCCCAATCAAGGCCAACACCAGTACACCGGGGACGATCCAAAGCGCCAGCCACAGTTTGAGAGACATGGCCAATCCCACCTCCCACTTGCCTTTTGCTCCGGCGGGCCTCCCATTCTCGACCTTCCACCCAGATGTTGCCCACCTTGTGCGCTCACCGAGTGCACGGTGATTAGCAAAATCGGACACCGCGCCCGGAGTCAGCTTTCGGAAACGCTTGATAATTTGGCGCGCCCGGAGGGATTTGAACCCCCGACCTACGGCTCCGGAGGCCGACGCTCTATCCGCTGAGCTACGGGCGCGTCGTCCCTATTATAACAAAGGAAGCGAAAGAGAGTCGGCCCACCCCGAAGTGAGGTAGTGTACAGTGCTTTGTGTAAAAGGCAGGGCTCCGATGAGAGAGGGCGTATCCCCAACCCCAAACCTAGGGCCAACCAAGTCAAGGGAGGGATACGCCCATGGCCAGTGTACGACCACTGACCGATCTTACCGTAGCCGATCTGTGGAGGGAGGTCAAGGATCCGGCCACCCTGTGGGGCGGCGTCTCGCAGCAAACGCTGCGGACGGTCAAGCTCCTGTTGGAGAACCGCATGCATGACGAGCTGCACGCCTATCTCCATGCCGGCCGGTATGTCCGCGACCATGGCCGCGTCGGCTACCGGAATGGGGTCTACCGCCGGCACCTCACCACGACCTGGGGCACCATCCCAGATCTCCAGATCCCCCGGGCGCGGGATGCGGGTTTCCAGCCCTCCGTGGTGGCGCGCTACCAACCGCGCACGGACCAGGTGAATCGCCTCGTCCACGCCGTCTTCCTCGGTGGCCTCAGTACCCGCCGGGTGGGCCCGATCCTGGCCCCCCTCCTGGGCGATACGGTCAGTCCCGCCACCGTGTCGAAGATCACCCAGGCCCTCGATCAGGCCGTGGCGGCTTTTCATGTCCGTCGCCTCGCCGATCACTACCGCTATCTCTTCCTCGATGCGGTCACGCTCCGCGTCAAAACCCCCGATGGCACCCGGCGGCGCCATGCCCTCGTCGCCTACGGTCTCACCGCTACCGGCCGCCGCGAACTCCTCGACTACCGCCTCGTCCGGCAAGAATGCCAGGCCACCTGGGAGCCCTTCCTCATCAATCTCGCCTGCCAGGGCCTCACCGGCGCGGCGCTGCGCTTGATCACGACCGACGGCCATGCCAGCTTGCACGCCGCCCTCCCCCTCGTCTATCCGCAGGTCCCGCGCCAAGCCTGCTGGGTCCACGTCCTGCGCAACGTGCGGACCACGAACGCGATTGAACGGGCCTTCCGCGAGGTCCGCCGGCGCACCCGCCCCATGTCCTGCTTCACGAATACGGCCAGTTGCGATCGCATCATGTTTGCCGTGATCTGGGCGTTCAATCAACATGCCGCGGGGCGTCCTCTCTCGTGGGAATCTACACAAAAACCTTGACACTACCCGAAGTGATGCCCATCCCGGGAGGGTGAGGGAATGCCGGAGAGGTCATGATTGCTGTGGGAACGCCGGGGGCGGGGGAACCGACCGCGACCGGCGCCCCTCCAGTATCGCCAGGAACACCGACCCAAGCCCCCAGGTCGACACCGCGAGTACCAACAGCCATCCTAGACGGGGAATGCTGAACGCGACGGCGAGGATCACGGCCCCGATCACCACCTCGTGGGCCACGTCCGACCGCCGAACGCGCTGACCGATGAGGAGGGCGACCGCGGTCGTTCCGAGTTGCAGAGCGACGAGGACCGCCACCGGCACCAGGAACGCCACGGTCAGCCCGATCACGCTGATCACCAAGATAAGGGCCAGCATCGCCGCGATCGGCCATCCCAGGAGCCCGATCCCAAACGTTCCGAGTGGGTCCCTCTCCATCACCTTTGCCAGGCGGGCCGTGAGCCCGGGGAACAGGATGGCGACGAGCCAGGCCGATCCCACAAAGGTGGCCAATGCGCCAAGGTAAAGGAGCGAGAGAAATGACTTCAGCGCGAGGATCGAGCCCGCCGACCCCCACGGCCAGGGGGACCACGGACCGGGAGCGGGAAACGGATGGACCCACGGCGGCGGGAGGGGAAACGCGCGGGGCCCAGGCGACGGCAGCGGCGGCAGTTGGGGCAGCGGCCCCGCCTGCGGCTGAGCCCCTCCAACAGAGGCGCCCGGTTCCTGCTCGACCGTTCCGCCGATCGCCCGAGCCTGCCCGTCGACTACCGCCCCGGAATGAAGGATCACGTTGCCCCCGAGGGCGCGGACTGATCCTTCGATGTGCCCGGTGACCTCGACGCTTCCCCCAAGAGCGGCCGCATCGCCTTCAACCGTACCGTCGATGGTCGCCGTCCCCCCCACCGCAATCGCGTCTCCGCGCACGATCGTCCCCGCGGGCACCTGGAGATCGCCGACCCGGAGAAGCAGCTCCGCCGCTCCCGCCGGTCGGGAACCGGCGAGGAGTGCGGTTGCGGAGATGAGCACGGCATATGCGACCGCCCTCCTCATTGCTGCGCAATGTTTGCACATCGTATCCACCGACACGTCCCCCTCCGCTCGTTCAACAGCAGGAATTCACCCCCCATCGCGGAATTAGACCGGCGCAAGGGGGGAATATGCCTCGAGTCGCGGCGATCATACCGGCGTTCAATGAGGAACGAACCATCGGGGACGTCGTCGGCGCGGCGAGGCGATGCCGGCTGGTCGACGATGTGATCGTCGTCAGCGATGGTTCCCGGGATTCGACGGTGTTGGCCGCCCGTCGGCACGGCGCCCGGGTGATCGAACTCTCTGAGAACCTGGGGAAGGGTGGCGCGATCGCCGCCGGGCTCGGAGCGACCCACGCGCAATTTATCGTCCTCCTGGACGGCGATCTCGTCGGACTGACCACCCAGCACGTGGAAGACCTCTTGCGACCTGTGCTCAGCGGGGCCGCGGAAGTTAGCATCGGCCAGATTAAGCGCGACCTGATGCAGACGCTGTTTCCAAATTTCTCGGGTCAGCGGGCTCTGCGCCGTGAAGTCCTCGAGGCCATTCCCGATCTCGAGAACACGGGCTTCGGCATTGAGGCCGTTCTGAGTAGGCACCTGAAATCGTCGGGCCTGCGTGCGTGCACCGTATCGCTGGGCCATCTCACCCACGTCCCCAAACAAGAAAAACACGGACTGTTTCGCGGTTACGTCGGCAAATTGAAAGCCACATGGCAGATCGCCAAATGGAGCGGCCGCAACGGCCGCGCCAAAGCCTGATCCCGCTTCACGGGGCGACCACCCGCACGCGCTCCCCCAACCTCGGTACCAGCACGGACCGGTCCTGCTCCGCGCAGTAGTCGAGGTCACCCGGGAGGTCGATCGCAATCACGTTCTGCCCTGCCCGGGTTTGCCGAAAGACCATCGCGGCATCCGCATTGCTTTGATAGAGCGCGTGCGCCGCACGCGCCGCGTCCGTCAGGTCAATCGGGCCGTGGGCGCTCGGGATCGCTACCGCCGCGTCGACAATCGCCCCCGCGGTGTAGGCATCGTCAAGACTGAATCGGCCCTCGCGCCCCGCACAGACAAGCGTGATCCCTGGACCCTCCGCCGCGGCCACCGCCTCACGGGCGGCGGCCGATCGGTTGCGCAGGCAGCCGAGCAGGACCACCGAGGCTTCGCGCGTCAGGCGGATGGCGCGGGTGCCGTTTGTCGTGGCAAACACCACCCGCCGGCCTGCGAGATCGGCGCCCGCAAACGCCGGGGGACTGTTCCCGAAGTCAAACCCCGGGGGAGCGACCCCCCCTTGTTCCCCCGCCAGGAGTACCTGCGGGTGGGCCTCACGGTATCGTCGGGCCGCCTCAACCTCGGGCGCGATCAGCACCTCCGCGCACCCCCGCTCCAGCATCGCCAGCACCGACGTCGTCGCCCGGATCACATCGATGACGACGATGGTCCGGCCGCGAACCGGCCCCACCTCCTCTGGGAGGAACGCCACGTGCAGTTCCACAGGATCCTAGAACTTCCTATAGTAGGGAGTCGCCGCCAGCGCCTCAGCGAGGCGAGCCCGAACCGTCTCCGCAAGGCCCTTCGGCGTCCCCTTGGCGTAGGCGACGTCCTCGGGTGTGACCTCGAATAGCCGCGTCTGTCCTCCGATCACCGACCACCGGTCCAGCAGAGCCACCGCCCGCACGTCGTACGGCTCGGGGTCGGTGTTGAAGAACGCGTTCAGCCCGGCCATGAGCGTCTGGGCCCGCTCGGCCGGGTCCTGCCCGTTCACCGTCGCTCCCAGCTGAATGATCGGCCGCCCGTCGACGAGCACCGTCACCGGCTGCCCGGCGGCAGGGGTCGCGGGCGCGAGCGCAAGCCTGAGGTAGCCCTCGGGGATCCGTCGAACGATCGGGATGCCGCGGGACTTGAGATCCTGCTCGACGTAGACGACCCGCTCATCCGGTTTCGGGTGGTCGTAGAAAACCAGGCTCACATCCGGCTGTCCCGTCAGTTTGTCCACCTGAGCGAGGTGTTCCAGCAGGGTCAGCATCGCCACCGGGGAGTAGCTCGTCTTAACGAGGTAGGAAATCCCGGTAAGATCGGCTTCCTTCTCAAGATCCCGCTGATAGTCGGACATCGCGCCCTGAACGGCGAGCTGCGCGCCGGCGAGCGGCACCGCCGATCTGGCGAGCACGGAAAGGGCCGCCGCAACGACCATCGCCGGGATGGCCCGCTTCTGACGCGCCTCCTGAATATAGTAGTGGCGGTGCGCGACGTGGGTCAGTTCGTGGGCCAGGACCGCGGCGAGTTCGTCGTCCGATCGGACGAACTTCATCATTCCCTTGGTGACGTAGACATACCCTCCGGGGAGGCTGAGCGCGTTTGGCCCCGGGATATCGAGGATCTTGAAGTGGTACGTCAGGTCCTGGCGATCCACCGCCCGGACCAGAGCGGCGGAGACCCGGTTGACCCGCTCGACCATCTCCGGGTCGGTCACCACCCGGTAGTGGGACTCGATTTCCTTGGCGATTTGGGCGCCGAGCTTGACTTCATCGCTGGTCTGGTCGGCGCGCACAGCGGCGGGCCAGACGAGGGCGCACAACGCCACTCCCACGACGGCCACCCCGATCCGATGAGTCAACTCTGAGAGATGCAGGTTTCGGAACATCGTTCGCCCATGCGCTCCCGGACCGACCTGCAGCTGCGCCGGGCCGATCCTGCGCCGTCTATACGAATTATATCCTCCCGGAGCACCAACCCACCACCTTCTAACGTCCGCCGCAGCGGGAGGCCTGTCTCCAACGCGTCGGCCCGGCGCGCCTTCTTCCTCAATGCCCAGGATCTCGCGAACCTAGTCCCGCCGGGGCGCTCGTCCCGGCATGCGGCGAATTCCTTCCACAGGGAGGGCATGCCCTGAAGACCGCAGGGTGCGCTCACTCCTCACCGGTGAGGGCGAAGACTCGCCTGGCGTTTTGTGCGAGCGCCGCCGCGAGAGCCGTTTCCTCCATCTGACGCAGATCCGCGAGGACCCGCGCGGTGTGGAGCAAGAAGACGGGCTCGCACCGCCGCCCTCGCATGGGCTGCGGAGCCAGGTAGGGGGCATCGGTCTCCACCAAGACCCGGTCCAGGGGCACGGCCTTCGCCACATCGCGGAGCTCCGCGGACTTCGGGAAGGTGAGTGGACCGGCAAACGAGAGCGTCCATCCGGCCGCGGTGCAGCGGAGGGCCCGCTCCAGTGTTCCGCCGAAGCAGTGCAGGACGACCCGGGAGACCCCCTCTTCGACCAGGATCCGCTCGACGTCCTCGTGTGCGTCGCGATCGTGGACGATCACGGGCAGGTTCACCTCTCGGGCCAGGCGGAGCAGGGCGCGGAAGACCTCGATCTGGGCGTTCCGAGGAACGGAGTTGCGGTAATAGTCGAGGCCGACCTCGCCGATGGCCACGACCCGGGGGTGCCGCGCCATCGCCGCGACCGCCTTCACGGTCCCGGCCGTCACACCCTCGGCCCCTTCGGGATGGATTCCCACGGCGGCGACGACGGACGGATACCGCTCGGCCAGCACAACCGCGCGTTCACTGCTCTCCGCTGATGTTCCCGCGGACACCATCAACCCAACGCCGGCTTGAATCGCCCGCGCAACCACGGCGTCGCGATCGACGTCAAACGCCGCGGCATCCAGGTGGACGTGTGCGTCGATCCACCCGCTCACGGCGAGGCGCCGCCTGCGGCCGGCGCGTGGTGTCCCTCCCCTCGGTCCACCCGGTAGGGAGACAGATCCACGCCCGTCCGTCCGGTCGTGATCAGCTCCGCGATCGCCCTCCCGCCGAGGGGCCCTTGGGTGAACCCCTGCCCACCGAACCCCCCGGCCACAAAGTACCCGTCGAGGCCGGGGACGGCGCCAAGATACGGACGGCCGTCCGGGGAGATCGGGCGGATCCCTGCCCAGGCTCCGGTGATCGGGGCGGTGGCCAGGGAGGGAATCCGGCGCACCGTGGTCTCAAGCGCCTGGTCGAGATACCCCCACTCCACGGTGGTCTCGTACGTCTCCCCCACCGTTTGTCCTTGGACCATGATCAGGCCTTCCGCTCTGGTCTTGCAGTAAAAGTCCTTCTCTTCTTCCATAATAAACGGCCCCCCCGAGGGAAGGACCGTGGCGGGATCGACCACAAAGACCTGCCGCTTTCTCGGGGCGACCGGAACGGCCACCCCAGTCATCGCCCCAACCTCCCGCGCCCAGGCCCCCGCAGCGTTCACCACGGCCGGGGCATGGATCACCCCGGCCGTGGTCTGCACCAGCCGGACCCGGCCCCGCTCAGCCTCGACACCCAACACCTGGCACCCCTCTCGGACCTGCACCCCGCGGGCGCGGGCGGCCTCCGCGATGCGCTTGACGGTGGGCAGTGGTGTGGCCCATGGATCCGCGGCGGAATAGGTCGCCACCGCGACGTCCTCCGTGTAGAGATAGGGGAACCGCCGCTGGATCTCGTCGGGCGTCAGGAGTTCGACGGACACCCCGACTCGCTGGTGCATCGGGACCAGCGCACGTGCGTCCGCCGCCGCCTGTGGGGAGCACCACAGCAGCAGGCTCCCGTGCTCTTGAAGATCCGTCCCGAACTCGTCACGAAACCGCTGGTGGATTCGGACGCTCTCCATCTGAAACCTGAGGGCCTCTTCCGACCGCGATTGCAGCACCATCATGCCGGCGGCGCGCCCGCTGGCCCCCGCGCCCACGCTGGCGCGTTCAAGCAGCACAACCTCTCGCACGCCGGCTTCAGCCAGGAACAAAGCGGTGGAAGCACCCATGATTCCGCCGCCGATGATCACTACGTCGGCTGTCTCCAACCCGCTCCCTCCGGGGCGGTGCCTCGGGACTCACCGCCGCTGCCTCGGGTTCTACGCCTTGGAGGGGTCTCCTCCGATCGTCACCGCGCGAGCATCCCCCCGCCGCCCGGGGGCACGGCGGGCTTCACACCGTGGTCGGGCGGGCTGTCCCGCGGGCGGCGCCGACGTGACATCGAACCGCAACCGCCCGCGGCTCATCCGCACCGACGCGGGGAGAAGGTGACCCCTCGCGCGGCGGCCCTCCCGGGAGCGCGATGCGCGTCCCGCGAGGGCCGCCCCTATGCGTTTTACGTCTTCATCCTGGTGCCGCCGATCGAGGGTCGGACGGAAACCCCACCCGCCGGCCGCGGCGCCGGCCGGCGCGCCGCCGTCTTGGATGGGCCGGGAGGGACAATGGCAAGCGGCGGCTCCGCCCTCCGCCGGAGCGGGAACGGCGGGGTCGGCACGACGAACCCTGGGATCGCAAAGTAGCGGGCCTGCCACAGGGGCAGCGGAGGAGACGATCCCGCCAGGGCGATCACCGCCCCGTCGGGCATCCGCGTGAGCTCCTCGGGCGGCATCAGCGGGCGCACGCGGGGAGAGATCGTGGCGCTCTGGCCCCCGCGGCCACTGGTCGTCAGTGAGACGGTCGGCACCGTCGTCTGCCCCATCCAGGCGCTGATCGTCCGTGCGGTCTCCAGATCGCCCGCTCGAAACAGAAGCTTCGTCTCGGTGTTGCCGACCAGGGTGCGCGCCTCCACCCGTCCGTAGACCTCCTCGATCTGGCTCAGGACTTGGACCCCCAGCATCATGCTGATGCCGCGCTCCCGCAGGGTGGGGAGTGCTTCGCTGAGGCCAGGCAGGTAGCCAAATTGGCGGAATTCATCGAGATAGAATCGTACCGGACACCGCAGCCCGATGCGTTCCGACTGCTCCACCAGGTCGTCCAGCAGGTCAGCGATCAGCCACGCGACAATCGGCTGCAGGCGCGAGCCGTCCGTCTCCGGCATCAGGATGTACAGCGCGGAAGGCGTTTGACCGATCTGCCCGAGATCGAAATCGTGCGCCGTCGCTTCGACCACGAGCGGGTCTGCCCACGGCGCAAGGCGCTCGAGCAGGCCGGTGACCGCGGCTTCCTGGACGCGCCGCTCGCGGGCCGAGAAGATCCCGTGGCGGTCGCGGACCTCGGTGATGCGGCTTTCCCGGAGGAGCTCCCGCAGGAGCGTCGGGCCGCCCATGGCCAGTCGGTACACCGCCCCGACCGTGTTTCCCCCCGAGGGGCGGTCCTGCTGCACGTGGAGGAACAGCAGCGTCGCAAGATCGGCGGTCGCCGCGGCATAGACGCGTGCGTCCCCGGAGAGACCGCGCGGCGTCGTATTCTGCACGAGCAGCGCGGCCTTCCGTTGAGCCCCCCCGATCGACTCGACCCGAGCGAGTGGATTGTACCCGATGGATCCCTCAAAGAGCGGGCAGAACAGGTATGCTCTCGCCCCGTACCGTCCGGCGGTCACGTTCCAGAGGGACCGGGGGCCGGATTTGACGTCCAGCACCACGATGCTCTCGCGCGCGGGATCCCGCAGGAGCAGGTTGGGTGCGATCGCACCGGCGGTCTTCCCACTCCTCGATGGGCCGACGACGAGCACGTGTCCGGACAGCCGTTCTTCGGTCAGGTACAGCGGCGTCCGCAGTTCCCCCCACAGGCCGAGAAGAAACGGGCCGGGGGCCATCAAGGCCCCGGCCTCCGCCCGATCCGCCCACCGCCCCACAGCAAGCGGGCACGGTGCGCCGCCGGACCTCTCGGTGGAGCGGAGCAATCCCGCGAGCACCGCCGCACTGGCGAGGCTCACCCAGAGCATCGGGGCAGAGCGGAGCAGCCCCATCCAGACGATGAGCAGCATAGCGGGAAGAGCGACGAGCACGAGGCCTCTTCGCGTCATCGGAGCCCTTCCTCCCGCTCCGCCGGTCGGCGGATGCTGTGTCCTGGGGGGAGGATCCCCCCGGCCAGACCAGGAGGCAGATCTCCAGGCCATGGAGCCGTCTCTCCCCCCACCGAGGCGGCGAGCCCCCCGGCGACCTCCGCCGCGGTCCCCGCCCACAATCGTTCCACGCCGCACTCGCCGGCCAAATGCGCGGCTTGGGCGGCACGCGCGGTGTCGCTGCAGGCGAACAGCACCCAGCTCGTCGCGCGGATGTCCCAGAGCGGATCGTCGCGGCGGCGGTCCGCGATTTGGTGAAGGAGCCGGTAGCGGGCGAACTTCGCCCGGAGGGCCAGGGGTGACATCGTGCCCCGGTCGAGTTCGAGGCAGTACATCCACACACAGCCGCCCGGGGAAGCGATCAGGATCACCGCATCGGACACGAGGTGGGTGTCGCCCAAGTCCACCTGGGCGTGTTGTGCGCCAAGCCACCGAAAGGCCCCCAGCCGCCCGGTGTGGTGCAGAGCGCACAGATCGCAAAACACCTGGTTGGTCGCAATGAGGTGATCGATCTGCAGGGCGGCCACGGCGCACGCTCGGGCCCGGTCTGCCGGCGCCTCGGCGAGCCCCCCCGCCGCGGCGCGGCCGAGGGGGGCGAGGCCCCAGAATGCGCGCCGGTCGTCGAACGCTCTGTGGGTGAGGCAGGTGAGCAGCCCGTGCCGGCCCAGCAGCGACAGCCGGTGAGAGGCGCTGCGCACGGAAATCGATGGGTAGCAGACTGCGCGGATCTGCGCCGCGGTCAGGTAGCGCAGCTCATTCAGGATCTCCAGCAGCGCACGATCGCGCGGGGTCAATCGCATGATTGCGGCAGCAGGCATCACGGCCATCTCGATCATCCCCTTTCTCCAACATCAAATACCCCGACCGGCATCCGGTCGAGGGTGGTCCCACCTAGAGGTGGTGACGTCGGGTGGACCTAGAACGAGCAGGCTAGCAAAGGACCAAACCGGTGCGCGGCACTGGGAGGGACGGGTATGTGGCGGACTGCGGGACGACCTTTACGCCGGGGCGGATCAGCCGCGAGAATTCCGGGGCTGCCTACCCCGCACGGACGAGGCGTACGGGATCCTCGACGCTTCCGAGGGTGAAGCGCCCCCCGCGAAAGGCGCCCCGTCCGCGCGGATCAGCAGGGAATCGAGGTTAGGAGTCTGCTGAGGCGACCTCGACGTCCTCCATGACGTCGGGCTGAGCATCGTCCGGCCCATCCGTCGAACCTTCTCTCGTCACTCCCCCGACGGCGTGTTCCCCCTCGCCGCGCGGGCTGTCGAGAAACCAGACCCGGTCACCGACGACCTCGGTGACGCGCCGCCGAGAACCGTCTTGGGCCTCGTAGGCGCGAGTCTGCAAACGACCCTCCACCGCCACGAGTCGGCCTCGGGCGCAGTACTGTCCCACCTGCTCCGCCAGTTTCCGCCAGGCGATGCAGTGAATAAAGTCAGCGTCCCGATCCCCCGCTGAGTTTCTGAAATCTCGGTCGACGGCAATGGTAAACTGCGCCATCGGGTGCCCATTGGTCACATACCGCAGTTCCGGATCGCGTGTCAGCCGTCCGATCAGGTGGATGCGGTTCAACATCGTGCCACCTCCTTCATGGGTTGCGTTCCACACCCGTGCTCGTTCGTGCCCTGCGCACTGGGGCTCCACGAAGGGCCGCCCCGCTCCCACCCGCCGCCGCCACTGGCCCGCGACAGGTTCGTCGTCAATCAGTGGGCCCAGCATACCAGTGAGATGTTAAGATGTCAAGATATCAAAATATCTATTACAAATGTTCCCGTCACCTGCGCTCCTTCAGCACCGATCCGAGGAGATCTCCGCACCAGGGGCGGGACGTCGGCCCACCGGGTCCGGGAATTGGAAGGCGGGAGCCCCCGTTTCGGCAGGCGCTGGGACATCTACGGCAACCGTGGGGGAGTCGAGCCGATCGGCCGCGACCTACTCGCTTCCATCCTGGGCCTGGCTTCTGCTGTGTCATGGGGGGCCGGCGATTTCGTGGGAGGGCTGACCGCCCGGCGGACACATGTGCTGGGAGTCGTGGTCATCTCGCAAGCGGCTGGCGTGCTCTTTCTGGTCTCCCTGGCCCTCATCCGTACCGAACCGCTCCCGACCATCGCCGACCTGATCTGGGCGAGCGCGGCCGGACTATCGGGCGGGGTGGGGCTGACCGCCCTATATCGGGCTCTGGCGGTTGGCCAGATGGGGGTCGCGGCCCCGATCACGGCAGTCGTTGCCGCCGCCCTCCCGGTGCTCTATGGGGTCCTGTCCGCAGGAATCCCCGGGACCCCCAGGCTCGTGGGATTCGCCATGGCGATCGCGGGAATTTGGCGTATTTCCCAGGGGGGCGGGCGGGTAGACCGGTTCGATGGGATCGGCGCTGCGGTGCTGGCCGGCGTTGGCTTCGGCGCGTTCTTGATCTTGATCCATCAGGTCGGCGCGCCCGCCGTGTTCTGGCCGCTGGCCGCGGCTAAGGCCACCTCGGTGGCCCTCATGTCCGCCACCGCCCTGCTCGGCCGCCGCCGGTGGGTCCCGACGATGTCGTTGATCCCCGTGTTGGCCCTGGCCGGGGGATTGGATGTCGGCGGCAACGTTTTCTTCTTGCTGGCCTCTCAGGTCGGCCGCCTCGACGTGTCTGCCGTCCTCTCTTCGCTCTACCCGGCCACCACGGTCCTCCTGGCGCGCGGGATGCTCAAGGAGCACATCACCCGGGCACAGGCGATTGGGATGGCGGCCGTGCTGATCGCCATCCCGCTGATCGCAGCCTGAGCACTGGCGCCGCCCGACGCCGCGCGATACGCTACAACAAGCGGGGCCCGCGGGCCGCCGCCCGAAGGTCCGTGAGAGGAGGAGATCCGTGGGGGCCAGCGAGGGATTGCCATCGTCAGGATGTGGGGAGAGGTCCTCATCTCGACTCTCCTTCCGATCGGAGACGAACTCGCGATGGGAGTGGTCCCCGGAGGAGATCAGGCACGTCGGCCACCGGGTGGTGGATCTCATCGCCGAACACTTGAGCACCCTGGCAGAGCGGCCGGTGTTCCGGCCGCTTCCCGAGGATCTCGCCAGGGAGTATGTCGAGGACGCCGCTCCGCTGGAGGGCGCAGAGCCCTTGGCGATCCTCGACGAGTTTGCCGCCCGGATCGAGCCGTATCCCTTCGGCAACGGCCACCCGCGCTTCTACGGCTGGGTCAACTCACCCCCGGCCGTCATGGGGATCTTCGCCGAAGCCCTGGCGGCGGCGATGAATCCCAGTTGCGCCGGTGGAAATCACGCGGCCATCTACGTGGAGCGGCTCGTGCTGAATTGGTTCAAGTCGATGCTGGGTTTCCCGCGGGAGAGCATGGGCCTGCTGGTCAGCGGAGGCTCGATGGCCACACTCACCGCCTTGGCGGTCGCCCGCCACGCCAAGGCGGGTGCGAACGTCCGGGCGCGGGGCGTCCAGGGCCGAACCTCCCCGCTCACCGTCTACGCGGGCGACGAGGGGCACAGCTGCGTGCGCAAGGCCGTCGAACTATTGGGGATCGGAAGCGACTACCTGCGCATCATTCCGTCGGATGCCCACTTCCGCATGCGGGTCCCGGACCTGGAAGCCGCGATCGAGCGCGATCTGCGCGACCACGCCCAACCCATCGCCGTGGTCGCCAGCGCCGGCACCGTCAACAGCGGGGCGATCGACCCTCTTGACGACCTCGCCGGGGTATGCCGGCGGTACGGCCTGTGGCTTCACGTGGACGGGGCGTACGGCGCGCCGGCCATCCTCACCGGGCGGTACCGCGAGGCGCTGGCGCCGATCGCGCTGGCGGACAGTATCGCCGTGGACCCCCACAAATGGATGTACGTGCCGGTGGAGGCCGGCCTGGTGCTCGTGCGGGACGCGGCCGTGATGCGCGACGCGTTCAGCCTGATCCCTCCCTACCTTAGAACCGACGGCAGTCCCGCCGGCGTGGGAGGCCCCCCGTGGTTCAGCGAGTTCGGTTTCCAGCAGACCCGAGGGTTCCGGGCCCTCAAGGTTTGGATGGCCCTCAAACACCACGGGCTCAGGGGCTATGCCGAGGCGATCGAGCGGGACATCGCCCTCGCCGAGCATCTCGCCGCCAGGGTGGAGGCGACCCCCACCTTGGAACTGTCAGCTCCTCCAGGCCTCAGCATCGTCTGTTTCCGGTACGCTCCGTCCCCCCTGCGTGGGGACGATCCCCGACTCGACGCCGTCAACAGAGCGGTGTTGGAGGAGATCCAGTTGGGCGGCCAGGCTTTTCTCTCCAGCACCACGCTGGGCGGCCGGTTCGTGCTTCGGGCCTGCATCGTGAATCCCCGGGCCTCGCCCGAGGACCTCGATGCCCTGGTGGACCTCGTCCAGGCGGCGGGGGCCCGGGCGGCGCGCACGCTGTAACCGGTGTGCGTCAGGCGGTGACGCGGGTCTTCTTTACCGACGCCCGCCCGCGCCGCTGCCTTCGTGCCGGGCGCCGGCGGCCACTCGGTCCTTGGGGGTCCCCGACGGACGGTTCAGGTTGGACTGCGTCTCCCGCGTGGTGGGGAGCGGCCCGTCGACGGTCCAGTAACGGGTCCCCGCCACGAGGAGCTGTTCCGCCGGGAAGCGGGTGATCACTTCGCATCCGTCTTTGGTCACGACCAGCTGTTCCTCGATCCGCGCCGCGGACCAACCATCTGAGGCGGGCCAGAACGTTTCCAGCGCGAAGACCATCCCCTCCTCTATCACCTCGGGGTGATCCAGTGAGACCAACCGGCTGAAGATTGGCTTTTCCCAGATGGAGAGCCCGACCCCGTGCCCGTACTGGAGCGCGAACGCCGCCTCTTCGTTGGCGAACCCGAACTCCTTCGCCTTGGGCCAAACCCTGACCACGTCGGCCGTGGTGACCCCCGGCCGAATCAGACTCAACGCGCTGTCCAGATAGTCCCGGCACCGTTTGTAGGCGTCCACCATCGCGGGGGAGGCGCTGCCGACACAAAAGGTCCGGTAGTAGCAGGTGCGATAGCCATTGTAACTGTGCAGGATGTCGAAGTACGCCGGATCCCCGACGTGCTCCGAGCCCAGATCGTAGAGCACCTTACTCACCAAGCCAACGCACTCGTTCTCGCGCATTCCGGGGCGGAGGGCGCGAAAGAGCTCCTCGTATGCCGCGTCCACCATCATCACCGCGGTGGTGGTCAGGGTGATCTCATCCTGGGTCTTGATCTTCCGGGCTTCCTGCATCAGCGCCTCGGCCATCAACCACATGTTCTGCGCAGCCAACCCTCCGGCCAGCATGTGCGTCGCCTCGCCGTGGATGTGCGGCCCGCCCTTGGACGGGTCGGCGATGAGCGCGATCGCGGCCGGCACCCCACTCCACTCGGGATGCTCGCCGCGGCTCTGCTTGTACTCGGGGAACCAATGACCGGAGATCCGAACCGATTCCTCCGCGAGATCCTGCAGGCGGGCGAGGTGTGCGCGGTCGCGCAGGGTCACGTAGCGAATCGGCTGGAAGTTGCCCGCGGAGGGCGCCCAGCGTGCCGCCCGCAACACCTCGAAGAGATATTCCGCGGGAATGGGGCGCTCGACGAACTGGGTGTTCCGGCACAGCCCGGTCATCGTGGTCCGCAGGGCGGGGAGCGGAAACGCCGCGTCACGCTCAACCAGAAGCTCGGGCGGCGCCGGAGCGCCGTACCGCTCGGATGAGACCAGATCGCGAAGCGGCAAGCGGGTGAGGGAAATTTCCAGGATTTTCGGGTTGATGCGCTTGAGATCGGGAGAGCCCACCCCCATCACCCCGATCGTGTCCCACTCGAATGGAATGTCCAGGAGCTGCTTTCAGCTTCTCGTGGGAGAAGTGCGTGTACATCACGAGTGCCATCCCGTGACATCGAGCCGCCAGCGCCAGGTGTTCGGTCGCCGCGGCCATCGCGATCTGGTGGTTCCAGGTGTTGTGGATGTGGCGGGGTCCTAGGACCGAATCCGCACAGACGGCAATACAAAAAGGGGTCGAGGCCCACGTCTGCACATACCCCCGCAGCCCCGACGGCTTGAACAGCCCCTCCCAGTGATTGGAGATGTCCTTCGACTCGCGGGTCAGCCGCTGGAGTTTCCGCTTGAGCGCGGGGTCATCCAACACGATGAATCGCACGGGGTAGCGGTCGCCCGCGGCCGGCGCGCAGCGTGCCGCGTCGAGGATCGAGGCACGCGTGTCAGCGCCGACGGGGCGCCGGTGAAAGGCGCGCAGGGTCCGGCGCGTGAGCAGACCCCTGCGCACATCCGGAGAAGGGCTCAGGTCAAGGGGCGGGACCGCAACGGCCATCCCAGTGCATTTGTGTGCCTCACCGAGAACCCCTTCCGCCGCCCGCCCCCCACGGCGGACGCCGGAGCGGGGAGCGGGCTGCCGGCTCAGCGCGGCGCGGCATTACGGAGCGGGTGCGGTCAGGGCGTCGGCGACCGGCGCGACGGCCGGCACCAGGGCATCGTGCAGGACCCGCTGGGTGAGGAGGGAACGGGTGGTGCCGAGCGCGGACGCCGCCTGCCGGGTCTCGGCCACGCGGCGTCCTTGTGCCGCATCAAACACCTGGATCACAAGGTTGACCTCGGCGTTCGGCGGGCCCTCCCCGTCGGGGGGGATCGCCATGCCGCCGCCGCCGGCATCGACGGACAGCAGCGGGATCCACCCCAAAATCAGCGCATCGGCCCCTACCGAGCGGGCCAGCACACCCAGGCGATCGTAATGGAGGACGTCCACATCTTGCCACCGCAGCGACCCCTCCGCCCGTTCCATCGTCCCGCGAGGGATCACGGTGAACCGCCCGTTCGCCGCACGCGCGAGCTGCGCGGAGAGATCGTCGGCCGCGAAGCGCTCGGGAAAGACGCCGACAAACACCCCCAGCGGAGTGGGGGAGTAGAAATCCACCACCCCCACCGATTTGACGCCGGGGGCGGCGCCCCCGGGTTCTCCCAACAGGATGACCGCGCTCACGAGCACTGCCAGTGCCACAGCGCTTTTCCGTCTCATCGGCGACCCTCCGCGCCAGGAGTCATTCCCTGCACGCCGTCCGCTCCCCTCTCATGGTTCCTCGTCCATGCAACGGTTCCGTCACATCCGTAATTTCGCAGACCGGCGAGGGGGACCCAGCGCGGCGGAGGACGGACGACCGGTGCGGCGCGGAGTGGTATAATCGCCGGTAACGTCCCCGACCGCTGATCCGCAGGAGCCTCATGCTCAGCCGACGATTCTGGGAGTACATCCAGCGGCACCGGCGTGCGTACCTCTGGGGGTATGCGGCGGTGCTCGCATCGATCCTGATGGCCCAGCTCTCCCCGTGGGCGCTGAAGCTCGCCATCGACGGCATCCGGCAAAACGTGTCGAGCACGCGGCTGCTCGCGTACGCGGGCGTCCTGGTGCTCCTGGCGTTGCTGGAGGGTGCCTGCAACTATACCATGCGGATTCAGATCCTGGGCGCAGCATACCGGATAGAGGCGGAGCTGCGACGGGACTACTTCGCGCACCTACAGCGGATGCACCTGGGATTCTTCCAGGCGGCGAAGATCGGAGACCTGATGGCGCGCGCGGTCAACGACATCCGGGCGGTCCAGCGATTCGCCGGGGTGGGCTTGATGCGGTCCTGCCATACCACCGTCATGCTGATCGTCTCCGTGGCGTTCATGTTCTCGATCGACGGCCGACTGACGGTATGGACGATGACGGTCCTCCCGTTGGTCACCGTGCTCTTCGTGGCGCTGGGGCGGCAGATCCACCAGCGGTTCGACCGAGTGCAGGCACAGTTCAGCGCGCTCTCCGCCCGGGCGCAGGAAAACTTCAGCGGCATCCGCGTCGTCAAGGCCTTCGCTCAAGAAGACGCCGAAACCGCCAGCTTCCGCGTGGAGAACGAAAAGCTCGTCGACACCAACCTGATGCTGGCCAGGATTCAAGGAGCGCTCTGGCCGGCGATCGGGCTCATCCTCGGCATCGCGGCCGTCCTGCTCCTCTGGCAGGGAGGAAGCGACGTGATCCGCAGGCGGATCACCCTCGGCCAGATGGTGCAGTTCTCCTACTACCTGGCCCGGCTCAGCTTCCCCATGATCGCGTTGGGGTGGGTCACGAACCTCTGGCAGCAGGGGCGCGCGTCGATGGAGCGGCTGGACGAAATCTTCATGCAGTCTCCGCGGATCGCGGACGCCCCGAACCCCGTCGTCCTCGACGCCCCACACGGCCGGATCGAGTTTCGCGACGTGACCTTTGCCTACGGCACGACGCCGATCCTGAGCCACATCACCCTCTCCATCCCCGCGGGGAGCAGCGTCGCGATCGTCGGCCCCACCGGAGCGGGGAAAAGCACGCTGGTCAACCTGATCCCGCGTCTCTTCGACGTGAGCGAGGGACAGGTCCTCATCGACGGCCACGACGTCCGCGAGATCGCCCTCCCGTCGCTGAGGCGAGCGATCGGCATCATCCCGCAGGAAACATTCCTGTTCTCAGACACGCTGTCCGAGAACATCGCCCTCGGCGACGCCACCGCGACCGAGGACGCGATTGCCGGCGCCGCGGCCGTCGCCGGGATCGCCGGGGACGTGGAGGAGTTCCCCCACAAATATGCCACGGTCGTCGGCGAGCGCGGGGTAACCCTGTCCGGCGGCCAGAAGCAGCGAACCGCGATCGCCCGCGCGCTCCTCCGCGATCCGAGCATCCTCATCTTGGATGACGCGCTGAGCAGTGTGGACACCCACACCGAGGAGATGATCCTCACCGGACTCAGACGGATCAAAGCGTCGCGGACGGTGCTCTTGATCTCCCACAGGATCTCCACGATCCAAGACGCCGATCTGATCGTGGTCCTGAACGAAGGACGCATCGTCGAACAGGGCACGCATGCCTCGCTGCTCGCGCAGGGAGGGCTCTACACGGGGCTGGTTGAGAAACAGCTGATCCGGGACGCCCTGGAGGCCGAGGATCCGGCGCCGTGAGCGTCCATTTTCAAGAAGACGACATTCTCGGAAAGACCTACGATGCCAGGCTGATCGGGCGACTGCTGGGATACGTGCGCCCGTATCGCGGGGTGACCGGGCTGGCCGTGGCGCTCCTCCTCCTGGCCTCGTTCACCGATCTGGTGGGCCCCTACCTGTACCGGATCGCCATCGATCGGTACATCGTGCCGGGGGCAGCGGGCGGAGCCAGGGCGGGAGATCTGCGCGGGGTGGCGCAGATCGCCGTCCTCTACCTGGGCGTCCTCGGGATCGGGTTCATCGCCCGGTGGCTCCAGAGCTACCTGATGCAGGTCGTCGGGCAGCGGGCAATGTACGACCTGCGGATGCACATCTTCCGGCACGTGCAGGAGCTGCCCATCGGGTTCTTCGCCCGGACGCCCGTGGGCCGACTGCTCACCCGCGTGACGAACGACGTCGACGCCCTCAACGAGCTGATTACGTCGGGGGTCGTGGCGATCTTCGGCGATATCGCCACGCTGTTCGGGATCATGGCGGTGATGCTGTGGATGGACTGGCGGTTGGCGCTCGTGGTGTTCTCTGTGCTGCCGCTGGTCTACCTGATCACCGAGCAGTTCCGCTTGCGGGCGAGAGACGCCTACCGGGCCGTGCGCACCCGCCTCGCGCGAATCAACGCCTACCTCAACGAACAGTTCATGGGGGTGACGGTCGTCCAGCTCTTCACGCACGAACGGGAGAGCCTGCGCAAGTTTGAGGCCCTGAACACCGATTACCTGGACGCGAGCCTCTCCGCGACGCGCAACTTCTCGCAGTTCTACCCGGCGATCCAGGTCGTGGGGACGATCGCCGTCGCCCTGCTGCTGTGGTTTGGAGGCGGACAGGCCGTCCGGCATGCCGTGACGCTGGGGGTCCTCGTCGCCGCGCTCCAGTACGCCGACCGCTTTTTCGAGCCGATCCGGGACATCTCGGACAAGTTCAACATCTTCCAGGCGGCGATGGCATCGTCCGAACGCATCTTCCGGCTGGTCGACGAACCCGTCACCCTGCAGGACCCCCCGGACCCCGTGGAGCTTCCCCGGGTGGAGGGACGGATCGAGTTCCGGGATGTCTGGTTCGCCTACGAAGAGGACGAGGGCTGGGTCTTGCGGGGGGTGTCCTTCACCATCGAGCCCGGGCAGACCGTCGCCGTCGTCGGGCACACCGGGGCCGGGAAAACCTCCATCATCAACCTGCTGACGCGTTTCCACGATCCGCAGCGGGGACAGGTGCGCATCGATAACGTCGACGTGCGCCGGGTGCGCCAGCGTGACCTGCGCCGACGCATCGGCCTCGTGCTGCAGGACGTGTTCCTCTTTTCCGGGACGATCGCGGACAACATCCGGTTGGGCAACGCCGCGATCACCGATGCGCAGATCCGCGAGGCCGCCCGCTACGTCGGGGCCGACCGGTTCATCGACGGACTCCCGCAGGGCTACGGCACAGAGGTACAGGAGCGCGGCGCCCGCCTCTCCGTCGGGCAGAAGCAGCTGATCGCGTTTGCCCGGGCGATCGCCCAAAACCCGGAGATCGTGCTGGTGCTCGACGAGGCGACGAGCAGCGTGGACGCGGACACCGAGCAGTTGATCCAGCAGGCGCTGGCCACACTCCTCCGCGGACGGACCTCGATCATCATCGCCCACCGGCTGTCGACGATCCAGCACGCCGACCGGATCATCGTGCTGCACAAGGGGCGGATCGCCGAGGAGGGGACCCACCGCGAACTGCTCGCCCGGGGCGGGATCTACGCCAAACTCTACCAGCTGCAGTATAAGGATCAGGAACGGACCGAATCGATCATCGCCGACCCGCGCGCGACCTGATCCTCGGGGTTCCGGCGCCGCGCGGAGAGGCCTCGTCCCGCCCCGAGGCGAATGAGCACGTATTCGAGCCCGCCGGGTCCACTTGGCCGCAGGATGCCGGGCTGCCGCCTCTCAGGACCCGCAGACCGGCACCCGCGACGGGATTGGAGGGATGGTCCACCATGGCGACAAGCCCGCTCGCCGACAAGAAGTGTGTTCCCTGCCTGGGAGGCGTCCCGCCCCTGACGGCGGCGCAGATCGCGCCGCTTCTGGCGCAACTCGACGGCTGGCAGGTCGAGGAGCACAAAAAGCTTGTGAAGCCGTTCAAATTTCGGAACTTCGTTGAGGCCGTGGATTTCGTCAACGCCGTGACCCCGGTCGCGGAGGCGGAACAGCATCACCCCGATCTCTACGTCCGCTGGGGGGAAGTCCGGGCCTACCTCTGGACCCACAAGATCGACGGCCTCACCGAAAGTGACTTTGTGATGGCCGCGAAGATCGACCGCGTGTACACCGCCCGGCGGCCGCGGTAGACGCTCGCGCACAGGGGGGAGACGGATGCGACTGGTGACCTTCGAACACCGCGGCGAAGCTCGCGTGGGGGTTCAGAGCGACAACGTGGTGATCGACCTCCGCGGCGCGTGGGGCAAGGACGGCGGCCCGGCGACGATGCTGGCGCTCCTCAGCGGCGGCCCCGCGGCCATCGCCCGCGCCCGCGAGGTCGCCGGGGCGGCGCCGGCGTCGGCACGGCTGCCCCTCGCCTCGGTCCGGCTGCTCGCGCCCATCCCCCGCCCTCCAAAGATGCTCTGCGTGGGGCTCAATTACCGCGACCACGCCGAGGAGACAGGGGCGGCGATCCCTCAGGTGCCGATCTTCTTCACCAAGGCTCCCTCCTGCGTCATCGGCCCGGGGGCGGCGATCGCGCTCCCGCCGGAGTCCCAGCAGGTCGACTATGAAGCAGAGTTCGCGGTCGTGATCGGCGCCAGGTGCCGGCGCGTCACCCCCGAGGCGGCGCGCGCCGCCGTCGCCGGCTACACGATCGTCAACGACGTCAGCGCGAGGGACTGGCAGTTCCGCACCAGCCAGTGGTTTATCGGGAAGACGTTCGACACCTTCGCGCCGATGGGCCCGGCGCTGGTGACCCCCGACGAGGTGGGCGATCCGCACGTCCTCGACGTCGGCCTGCGGCTCAACGGCCAGGAGATGCAGCGGTCCAACACCCGGCATCTCATCTTCGGGGTGTTCGACCTCGTTGCCGAGCTCTCGCGGGTGATGACGCTCGAGCCCGGCGACGTGATCGCGACCGGCACACCGGGAGGGGTGGGGTTCACCAGAAAGCCCCCGGTGTTCCTCAAGCCCGGAGACCGGGTCGAGATCACCATCGCCAAACTCGGCACGCTCGCCAACCCCGCCTCAGCCGACGGTCCGGCGTAGCCGACGCCGACGCCGCGCGGGCTCGAGGAACAACCTCACTCGACCCGCGCGGCTAGAAGCCGAACGGCAGGGCGAAGGTCGGCGGCGATGCGTGCCGCTCCCGCCGCGGCGGGGCCGGCCGCGTCCGGAACCAGCGCACCATCTCCACCAGCTGGGTGACGGCGTGGTCAAACACCCGCCGCCCTTTCTCCTTGGTCGCCTGCTCGGGCTGGCCGATCACGCCGGTCGGCGTGTAGGTCGACGTCCACTCGATCAGGGTCGCGACCGAGCTCTCGGTCAGGTCGCTGAAATGCCACCGCTCTTCGCCGGGGAGCGCCTTGTAATCCGCGAGGTGGTCCTTGATCTTGTCGGTGTGCACGTGCGCCTCATCGACGTGAAGGTACATCGACGTCTCGAGTTCGCAGGCGTGGGCGCATCCTCCGGGAATCACGGAGGTTCGCAATTCCTTGTTCCAGAACGTGCCGACGAGCTGCCACCAGCTGAGGGTGACGCAGAGGGCGTCGGTCTGCATAATCGTCTGCCGGCCCGCCTGCTCGACCAGATGATGGTTGGACCCGTGGCCGTTGAGGATGATGATCCGCTTGAAACCATGGTAGGCCACCGACCGGGTGATATCCACGAGGTATCTGATGAAGGTGGCGGGCTCGATGTTGATGGTACCGGGGAAGTCTTGGACGTGGTGGGTGTACCCATAGGGCACCGGCGGCATGACGAGCATGTCCCCGGGCGAGCGGCGGCCGGACTCGTAGGCCACCGAGGACGCGAGCTTGAAATCGGTGTCCAGCGGAAGATGATGGCCGTGCTGCTCGGTCGCCCCCACCGGCAGGATCACCACCTTCTTCATCGCCACGGCCTCGTTGATCTCCGGCCAGGTCAAGAGGTCGTAGCGGTACTGCGTCGACACTGACTCCGAGGAACTCATCGTCTCCCCTCCTTGAGGATGGTGCGAATTTATCGTCGGTCGTCCCCCGCCAGGCCGTGCCGCACCGCCCGCAGGAGCTGGGCGCTCGCCTCAATCACGCGGTCCGCCTCCCCCCGCGCGACATTGGTGTTGGTGAGCCCGTACGCCCAGCGATGCCGGTCCTGGTCGAGAATCTCTTCCAGCGAGACCTGCGGGATCAGGTCAAACTCGGAGGTCCCCGGCAAGTACCCGAGGTAGTCGTTGCAGTAGCCGAGGGGGAACGTGGTGGGGAACGGACTCCGCCGCCTGATTTCCTGCCCGCAGCCGTTGAACAACTCGAACGGGTTGCCGGACACGGCGACATCGCCGATCGCGATCGCCTGCAGTTCCACGTCGAGCGGTTCGTCGCGCCGGCGCACCATGTCGGCGTACATCGCCGCGGCGCCCTTCTGATACAGCAGCGGGAACCGCTGCGCGGAGTTCATCGTGTGCAGGTCGTCCGGCCAGATCTCCGGATACGCCGGTTCCGCCCGGCCGGCCAGGCGGGCCTCGAGCGCGAGCACCTCGGCGTCGGCCCAGGGCAGCCGCCGCCGTTGGAGCGCGAGCCGCCGCGCGCGGACCCCGATCTTCCGGTCGGGCACGGTGCGGATCTCGGGGAGGAGGCGGAGGACGTGGTCGGCCAGCGCCGCGCCGAGCCGGTCGCGGTGCGCATACGTCTGCGGCAGAGCCTCCGCGTTGCCGAACCAATAGTTCCAGGGGCCGATGTCCCCCGTGCACCCCTGCAGAAACAGACACGCCGCCCCGGGGTGCGCCGCCCGGACGGCGGCGCGGAACGGACCGGGGAACTCCGCGTTCCAGAGCCGCGTGTGGCCGGCCAGGGTGATCGGGTGGCAGGCGAAGGCGGCGATCACGACCAGCAGCCGACCGGCCGCGTCGTCGACCCGCAGCACCGACACGGTGTCGTCGACCGGCACCTCGTGCCGGACGCGGTTGATCGACAGCCCCGGCGCATGCGTGCTCCCGGCGCCGACTCGCGCGGGCCGGCGGTGGACGTGCGCGCCGTAGATCGCGCCGGCGATCAGATCCGGCAGCAGGGCCTCGTACCGCCCGAACGCGGGGACGGTCCCCAATCCGGCGCGGGCGGCCGCCCGGGGGAGGCTCGGGGCGCTGTGGTTGTGCGAGGCGTTGATGAGGACGGCCTGGGGAGGCATGCCGGTCAGCTCGTGAACCCGCGCGCGCACCGCGTCGGTGAGTTCACGGGTGACAAACGCCAGATCCACGGCCGCCACCGCGGCGGTGCGCTCCCCGTCATCGAAGACCGCGGCCTGCGCCAGCAGCGGCTCGTGCTTCCCCACGGCCAATCCCGTGCGCAGACGCCACAGGCCGTGGGGCAGCCCGTACGGCGGGGTGATGTCGGCCTCGCCCACCCCCACCTGGATCGCGGTCCTCACCCCCATCGCCCCCCGTCCCTCACCGAGCCCCCGTTCAGAGGAGTTCCTCGTGCCGGCAGGGGTGCCCCACCACCATCACGCAGTCGCCCTGCGTCGTCGCCGCGATCGCCCGCAGCGAGCAGACGGTCCCGGAGGTCTGGCCGACGATCTCCGTCGGCGCGCGATCGGGCCGATCCGGGAAGTGGAGCCGGCCGACGACCTGTCCTCCCCCCACCGTCTCGCCGAGTTCGACCAGGGGTTCGAACAGGCCGCTCTCCGGGGAGAGGTGGTAGTCGCCAGGATCCAGCGCGCGGAGGACCACGGCCTCGGGGAGGCCGAGCGACGCCCGCGTCTCCACCGGGCCGGCCAGCACGCCGGTCTGCCTGAGAAAGTTCCTCAGGCCGCGTTCCGCCAACCGGTGGATCCCCGCGGTGGCGTGGCCCCCACCCCCGAGCTCGGTCCCGACGACCACCTTCCCCTGCCGCTCGGCCTCGTCCACGAGCAGCCCTCCCCCGGCGATGTTGATGTACACGAAGTGGTACGCGGTGATCCAGGACCGCATCGCTTCGACCATCCGGGCCCGCTGCCCGCGGTTGTCGACCAGGTGCACCTCCGACCACGCGAGGCAGCGCATCGATCGCCCGCCGCTGTGCATGTCGCAGATGGCATCCGCGACCGGGAACAACATCCGGGTGAGATAGTCGGCGAGCTGCGCGTCGGGAGGCCCGGCGGGAGAGCCGGGGAAGCTGCGGTTGAGGTTTGCCCCGCTCGGCCAGAGGCGGGTGTAGGCCCGCGAGGCCTCCGGGGAGAGACAGGGGAGGATGATCAACCGTCCGCGCACGTCGGCCGGCTGGACTGCCCGGGCCAGGGCGAGCGCGGCGATCTGCCCCTCGGGCTCGTCCCCGTGCACCCCGCCCGTCACGACCACGGTCGGCCCGGGGCCGTTGGCGAGGCAGATCAGGGGGACGAAGAGGTTCGACCACCCGCTCTCGTTGGTGGACCGAGGGATCTGGAGCCGGCCGACCTGTTTGCCCGGCTTGTCGAAATCCACGCTGGCGATGATCGGCGAGTCGCTCATGGTCTCCTATGCATCCCGGAGTTGAGGGTCGAGGATGTCCCGCAGGCCGTCCCCCAGAAAGTTGAAGCCGAGCACGACGGTCATGATGGCCAGCCCCGGCGAGATCGCCAGCCAGGGCGCCCGCTCCATGTAGGAGCGCGAGGCGTTCAGCATGCTCCCCCACGAGGGCTCGGGCGGCTGCGTCCCCAGCCCCAGGAAGCTCAGCGCGGCCTCGGCGAGGATCGCCGTGGACAGGTAGACCGTGGTGAGCACGATCAGCGGCGCCAGGATGTTGGGGAGGAGATGCCGGACGATGATGCGGGCGTCCGACGTTCCCAGGCTTCGCGCCGCCTCGACATAGGGGAGGCTGAGCACGCTCAACGCCGACCCCCGGACGACGCGCGCGAAGGCCGGGGCGTAGACGATGCCGATCGCGATCATCGCGTTGGTCCGGCTGGGGCCGAGCAGCCCCGCGATCAGGATCGCCAGGACGAGGCCGGGGAAGGCGAACATGATGTCGACCCCACGCATCAGCGCCGCGTCGACCGCCCGTCCGTAGAAGCTCGCGGCGACCCCGATCACCGTCCCGGCGACGAGGGCGATCACCACCGAGATCATCCCGACTTGGAGGGAGACCTGCGCCCCGTGGATGATCCGGCTCAACTCGTCCCGACCGAGCTCGTCGGTCCCCAGCGGATGGCCGGCGGCCGGCGCGAGCAGCCGCCGGGAAGCCTGGCTGGCGTAGTCGGGCTGCCAGGCCAGGGGTCCCAGCAGTGCGATCAGCACGGTGACGAGGATGATCGCGGCTCCGAGCACGCCGATCGTGTTCCGCCGCAGGCGGGAAACCTGCCCCCAGAGCCGCGGTGTACCCATCCGGGAGTGGGCGCCGATGGAGATATCGAGCAACGGTTGGGCGGTCATGCCTGTTCGATCCGGGGATCCAGCACCCCGTAGAGGAGATCGACGCACAGGTTGACGATCACGAACACGGCGGCGAGAAAGAGCGCCGTGAACTGGATGACCGTGTAGTCGCGGGTGAAGATCCCCTGCACCAGCGTGTAGCCCATCCCGGGGAGGCCGAAAATCACCTCGACGATCGTCGCTCCGCCCATCAGCGTTCCGACCTGAAATCCGATCACCGTGATCACCGGAATCAGCGAGTTCCGGAGCGCGTGCCGGAACATCACCACACCCGCCGGCGCGCCCTTGGCCCGGGCGGTGCGGATGTAGTCCGCCCGCAGGACCTCGAGCATACTCGCCCGCGTCATCCGCATCACCGCGGCCATCAGGTACACGGCGATGGCGAGCGCCGGCAGGGCCATCTGTCCGAGGTTCCCGAGAGGGTCCTGCCAGGGGGGGATCCAGGTCACGGGCGGGATCCAGTGGAAGAACACGGAGGTGACGAGCAGCGCCAGCGTGGCGAACCAGAAGTTGGGCAGCGAGAGTCCGACCAATCCCCCCACGCGGGCCGCGAGATCGACCCCGGTATTCGGGCGAACGGCCGACACCACCCCCAGCGGCACACCCACCGCGGTCGCCGTGATCGTGGCGAGCGCCGCGAGCTCCACCGTGATCGGAATGGCCCGCACCATGATCTTCGCCACCGGCTCGCCGCTCGTCAACGACGTGCCGAGTCTGCCGGTGACCACCCCCCCGGCGAAGCGGAAATACTGGAGCGGCAGCGGATCGGCCAGGCCCAGCGCCTTGCGGACCGCCTGCTTGGCCCCCGCGGAGGCGCTGGCGTCGCCGACGAGCATCGCGTCCACGACGTCGCCGGGGAGCAGACGGACCATGGCGAAGATCAGCACCGACATCCCGACCAGCGTCGGAACGACGAGCAGCAACCGGTGCAGAGCAAACCGAGCCACGCCCCCCCTCCACCGACTAGCCGTCGCCCGAATTCGTACGCGTGGGGTTCACTCCACCCAGGCCCCGATCAGACCTCGCTCCGTGTCGTCGTACGACACGTAGTATCCGTTCAGCCGCCGGCGCACGATCTGATATTTCATCGGGTTGACCAGCGGCATCGCCGGCCACTCCGTCAGCACGATCTCCTGCAGCCGCCGGTAAATCTGGAGCCGCTTCGCCCGATCGGTGGTGCGCAGGCCCTCGTAGAACAGGTCCGTCAACTCCTTGTTGTTGTACCCGGCCTGATACCACGCCTTGTACACGTCGCCCGCGGGATCGAAATCGGCGAGGAACCCGCTGGGGTCTCCGCGCATCCCCCGGCCGGTGGACTGCCACTCAAACTCTCCCCGGCCGTTGTTCCGGGCAAAGGTGCCGATCTCGAGCGGCTGCACCGTCACGTTGACGTTGATCAGCTTCAACTGGTCCTTGATCACCTCGGCGTTCTGCGTATAATCGATCGGATGCGCGATCGACTGCACCGTCACCGAGAAGCCGTTCGCGAATCCGGCCTCCGCCATCAACTGCTTGGCCCGGGGGATGTCGTAGCGCTCCCACTTGAGCTTGAGGGCATCCTGAGAGAGGGGCCACGCCCCGTAGCCCTGCGGGATCTTGCTCGTGTACACGGCGTCGCCGCCGTACACTTTCTCGATGATCTCCTGACGGTTGATCGCCGCGCTTACCGCCTGGCGAACTTTGACGTTGTCCCACGGCTTGCCGTCGTTCTTCAGGGTGAATTCCAGCTCCCGGAAGACGGCGGTCAACCCCTTCAAAGTCTCCAGCGACGGGTCGCCCCGAAGGGTGGCGGCCGAGTCGGCGGTCACGGATGCCCCATCGATCGCCCCGGAACGCAGCGCGGCCACCCGGGCTTGCTCGTCCTGCAGGACCTTCATGGTGATCTCATCGACGTACGGGAGCGTGGGCCGCCAGTAATCCTTGAACCGGCTCAAGCGCGTATGGTCGTTGGGAATGTACTCTTCCAACTTGAACGGCCCGGTCCCGTCGGCGTGGGTGCGCAGATCCATCCGGTCGTACAGCCCCTTGGGGATGATCCACGAGTATCGTCCCCAGGCCAGATAGCCCAGCATCGTGGCGTCGGGTTGGGTCATGGCCACGCGCACCGTGTAGTTGTCCACGACCTCGACGCCGGCAATCTTCGGATAGTAGCTCTGCGTGACCCCGGGGGGCGGGGGGGTCTTCTGCAGGTCGAGCGAGTACTTGACGTCGGCGGCGTCGAGCGCCTTGCCGCTGTGGAACTTCACCCCCTTGCGCAGCCGGAAGATGTAGGTCTTGTCGTCGGGAATCTCCCACGACTCGGCCAGCGCCGGCTTGAGGCTCAACTGGCGGTCCCACCCCAACAGCGACTCGTAGACGAGCGACGTGATCTCGAAGTTCGATCCGTTGACGGCGCCAAAGGGGATCGTCGCCACCGGATCCGACGTCATCCCCCAGGTGACCTTGCCCCCCCGCTTCGGCGCGCTCGCCGCGTGCGCGCCTCCGACGACGCCGAGCGACACCCCTCCCGCCCCGGCCAGTGCCGCGGCCCCGATCAGGAAATCCCGCCGGCTGAGAACCCCACACCCCATCGTGCCTCGGATCCTCGTCGCGTCCATGGGCTCCCCCTTCTGGCCTCCCGGGGTGCTCCCGGGCGGCTGGATCTTCGTGGTGACCGGACCCGGGGGGACGGCTGACCCGCCCGGGCGGGCCCCATTTTCGTTGGCGAGCTTAGCGCACCGTTTCCCGGTGCATGTCGTGCAGCGCCGCGACCGTCCCGTCGATCACCCGCCCGGCCGCCTCGGGCGCGAAGGGCGAGGTCTCGACCTCGTACCCCCCGCGCGGGTACTCCGCGGGTGTGGGGATGTACCCCGACCACCCGCCCACGTACCCGCCGAACCAGGTGTGGCGGAACGGCGAGCGGGCCTTGATCGCCAGCGCGATGTCCGCGAACGGCTCGCACGGGATCCCCGCCAGCACCGCCGGGCCGATCCGGAGCAAGTGCAGCTCAACCGGCAGATCGGGCCGTCCCCCAAACGCGCGCGCCCGCTCCCGGGCCATCGCCGCCCGCTTGGTGGCGAACGTGGCCGCCTCGATCTCCGCCGCCGGCGCGTCATGCGCCACCAGCGTCTCCCGGCGGCGGCGCGCCGCCTCGGCCTGCGCGTCCGCCTCCGCCAGGGCAGGCTGGGGGCGAAGCGGGAGACGCAGTTCGCGCGAGGACACCCGCACCACCGGGACGGGCTCCGCCACCGGCACCCCCGTCCACTTGCCGAGCGGCGCGCCGGACTCCCAGACCCGCTCGTGCCGGTACTGCACCGCCGGGACGGCCAGCGCGAAGTAGACGCGGGCGGCTTCGCACCCGACCTGCACCCCCAGTTTTCGAATCACCCGCGCATCGTCGGTGAATCCCTCCGGCCCCGGCCCGACGTTGCCCGTCGCCCCCTGGGCGAACAGGCACGTCGCCCCGGTGAGCCCCTCCACCACCCGCTTCAGGTGCCCGGGCCAATCGGCGCTGATGTACCGGTTCGTGGGACCCATCGTCGTGGCATGCATCGTGTACCCGGCGATCACCGCGAGAGGGGCGCCGTCCGCGCCGTCGATGCGAACCACCAGAACGTGAGGATCGATCACCCCCTCCGGGTTGACCCCGGTCACCACCCGCCCGCCCGGGGCCGTTTCCCGACGGTTGACGGCGACCCGGCTGTCCCCCGCCCCCACCGCGACGCGGGCCGGCCGGAGACGCGCCATCGCCATGCGCGCCGCTCCCGCGGCCAGATCGGGGAGCTGCTCATAATAGCGCCGGAGCGCCGCGGTCCCCTCCTCCATCCACGCCCAGGTGCCAGGGGGTGGGCCGGCGTGGTTGTGGGTCTCGGCCACCCGGACCTTCTGGGGGGGGAGCCGGAGGACGCGCGCCACCTCGGCCCGCACCGCCTCGGCGTCCGCGATCGTGACGGCGACCAGATCCAGGTCGACGACGGCCGCGGTCTCCTCCCCATCGGAGACCACCAGGACCGTCGCCCAGAGATCGGTCTCGACGCCGTCCGCGTAGAGGTGCGTCTGCGCCCCCCAACCGGCGTGCGGGACCACGAGCGGCGGTGTGATGATCGCCCGGCCGGCGCCGGCGCGGAATCCGGGGGTCACGCCCCGACCCCCACCAGCGCCCGTTGGGCGACCGCAATGCTCTCGCCGAGGATCGCGCACATCTCATCGATATCCTGCGGCGTGACGACGAGCGGCGGGGCGAACGCGGCGAATTCGTTCCCGCAGCGCAGGATCATCCCCCGCTCGCGCGCCGCGCGCTCCACGAGCTTACCGGGGCGCGCCGGTGGGGGAAATGCCGCCCGGGTACGGCGGTCCTGCACGAACTCGACGCCCTGGAGCAGCCCGGCGCCCCGGACGTCCCCGATGATCGGATAGCGATCGGCAAGTTCGACCAAGCGCGCCCGAAGGCGCTCCCCCTGGCGCTTCGCGTTCCCGACGAGATCGCGTTCGATCAACTGGGTCAGCGCCGCCACCCCCGCGGCGCAGGCGACGGGGTTCCCGGCATAGGTGTGGCCGTGGTGGAACTGCCGGTTCTCATCGGCCTCGCCGTAAAACGCCTCGGCGATGCGGTCCCGGATCAAGATCGCGGCGAGCGGCGCGTAGCCGCCGCTCATCCCCTTGCCGCAGCACGTGATGTCGGGGACGGCATCGTAGAACTGGGAGGCGAACATCGTCCCCAGGCGGCCGAACCCGGTGATGATCTCATCGTAGATGAGCACGACGCCGTGTCGGGTGCAGATCTCGCGCAGCCGCGGGAGATAGTCGGGGGGCGGGACGACGAACCCCGCCGAGGAAATCGAAATCGGTTCGACGATCACCGCCGCCACCGTTTCGGGATCCTCGGCCTCGATCGTGCGCTCGATCAGGCCGACGCAGGTCCGCCCGCACCCGGGATAGGTCTGATCGAACGGGCACCGGTAGCAGTACGGCGGATGGACGTGGATGAACCCCACGCCGAGCGGCTCGTAAACCGACTTGCGGTCGCGGCCGCCGCCCGCGGACAGCGCGCCCATCGTGCCCCCGTGGTAGGCGCCGTACCGGCTGATGATCTTATACCGGCGCGGGTGCCCGGTCTGCTGATGGTACTGGCGGGCCAGCTTCATCGCCGACTCCGTCGCCTCCGAACCGCCGCTGAGGAGCTTGAGGGCTCCCACCCCCGGTGGGGCGATCCGCAGGAGGAGCTCGGTCAGCTGCAGCGCCGGCAGACTGGTGCCGTGCAGCGGCGGCGCGAACGCCAGCTGCCGAGCCTGGGCCGTCATCGCCTCGATCACCGGCATGTTGCCGTGCCCCAGGCTGCAGACGAACACGCCGGAGAGACCGTCGATGTACCGCCGCCCGGCGGTGTCGGTGAGGCGGATCCCCTCGCCGCCGGCGAACACGAGCGGGTCCTTGGCGAACTCCCGCATCTGCATGAAGTCGAGAAAGATGTGCGGGATCGTCTGCGTCGCATCCATCCCCATCGAGCCTCCCCGCTCCTGCGAGTCCGAGCGCCCCGTCGACCCTAGCGGTCCGACCGGTACCGCTCGACGATCTCTTCGTTCAACTCGACGCCGAGGCCGGGCGTCTGCGGAATTTGTGCCACCCCGTCCTCGACGCGGACGGCGGTGCGGACGAGGTCCCGCCGCAGCGGCGACTCCGCCACCGTGTATTCGACGAACGGGATCTCCGCCAAGGTGGCCGCGAAGTGGAGCGTCGCGGCGACCAGGATGCCCGACTTCCAGGCGTGCGGCACGCACAGCGCGTGGTGGGCGACCGCGAGATCGGCGATCCGACGGCCCTGCGTGAACCCCCCGGCGCGGGCCAGGTCCGGCTGGATGACGTCGACGCGGCCCACCTCCAGCAGGTTCCGGAACGCCTCCGCCAGGGTCTCCTGCTCCCCCGTGGCGATGCGCGTGCCGCGCGAGGCGGCGGTGAGCCGAGCCCAACCGTCGAGGTCGTCGCTGGCGAGGGCCTCCTCCAGCCAGAACGGCTGGTACTCCTGGAAGGCATCGAGGCGGCGGATCGCCTCTCGCGCCGTCCACGGAGCTCCCGCGTCCACGAGCAACGCGGCATCCCCGATCGCCTCCCGCGCCGCCCGGACGAGCCGGACGTCGGTGGCCAGGTCCGGGCCCATCGGCCCCCAGCCGAACTTGACGGCGCGGTAGCCCTCGGCGATGTGGCGCTGCGCGCGGTCGCGCATCAGGCCGAGATCCGCCTCGAACAGCATGCTCGCGTACACCGGAATCGAATCCCGGCGCGCGCCGCCGAGGAGCGTGTGCACGGGGAGGCCGAGGGCCTTGCCCTTGATATCCCAGAGGGCGAGGTCGACCGCGCTGATCGCCTCGATCGTCACCCCGCCCCGGCCCATCCAGAGGGTACCGTGGTACATCGCGTCCCACAGCCGGTCCGTATGCAGCGGGTCCTCTCCCACAAGCACGCCCGCGAGTCCCCGGGATCGCATCCACGACTCCGGAGCGTCCACGATCGCCTTAACCACATCGGGAGAAGCGTCGGCCTCGCCGATTCCGGTGATCCCGGCGTCGGTGTGCACGCGCACGATGACGTCGTCCTGGATGCCGTCGGCGCGGGTCCAATCCAGATCGGGAATCCGCAGAGGGATCGCCTCAACGTTGGTGATCTTCATGCCCCCTCCTCTGCTCGGACGCTTCGTCCGCTGCCGCCCCCGGCCCGCCGCCCAAGTAGTGGCGGGCCGCCTGTACGTACACCCGCGCGGCGCGCACCAATTCGTCCACCTCAATCCATTCCACGTCGCCGTGGGCGCCCGCGCCCTGCGGACCGTGGTAGACGGCGGGGATGCCGCCGTCGTTCACGAAGATCGAAACGTCCCCGACGATGCTCACCCCGCCGAGCGGCAGCGGCTGCCCCGTGACCTCCCGGTAGGCGCTCCGCACCGCCGCGACGATCGGAGAGAGCGGATCGAGTTCGAAGGCATCGCGGTCGCGCTGCGCCCGGACCTCCCACACGACGTCGTGACCCTCCACGGCGCGCGCGACCAGCTCCTCGAGTTCCTGGCGCACGCGGGCGAACCCGGTCCGGACGCCGTACCGGCGCGTGCCGGTGATCTGCGCGGCCGTGGGGAAACGGTTGTAGAAATCGCCGCTGTGGAGCATCCCGACGAAGTACGTCTCGGGGCCGACGTGCGGCAGAGGAGCCGACGCCAGCTCCCGGGACCGGGCGGCCATCGCCCGCGCCACCTCGACGGCGAGCAGCAGCGGATTCGGGGTGCCGGGCGGCGTGCGCACCTCGTGGGTGCCCTCGCCGTCGCGGCGGATCGTCACCTCGAAGACGACATTGCCCTTGCCGATGACCGGGAGGATGGTGCTGGCCCCCTCCGCGACGATCGCGGCGTCGCCCTTCACCCCCCGCCGGACGAGCGCCTCGAGATCCTCCCCGTAGCCCGTCGGCGCCTCGTGCAGCCCGTGCGCGACCACCAGCAGTTCGCCCCGCAGGGCCTCCCGGCGCGCCGAGAGCAGGCGCACCGCCTCGCAGATCGCCACCAGGCCGCCCTTCATGTCTGCCGCACCGCGGCCGTAGACCCGCGACCCCTCCCGCCGGGGCGGCGCATGGGGGACGGGCACCGTGTCGAGGTGCCCGTTGAACTCCAGCACGGGACCGGGACCATCCAGGGGCATCCGCGCCACCACGCTCGGCGCCCCCGGGAACTCCTCGATCATCTCGACGGCCATGCCGAGCGTTCGGAGCCGTTCGGCGTAGTGGCGCGCCGCGGCGCCGCTGTCCCCGGTCGGGCTGGGAATCCGCACCATCTCCAGGAGGAAGGCGGCCATGCGCTCGGGGTCCGCGTCCTCGCCGACCTCCTGCCGGTCGACCGGTCCGTGGGGCATCGGCATCATCACCGGGGTCCGAGTCGTGGGGGCGGCCCGGGGCCGCCCCCACGACCGCGCCTATTTGGTCACAACGGGCCAGTACCACATATTCCGGAGGCCGAGGCCGCCGTCTTCGAGGATCTTGGGGATCCCGTCCCGCTTCCCGCGCAGTTCGTCGATGGCGCGCGAGATGGCGAAGTTGAGGTCGACGTCGTCCTTCCGGATCCCGTACCGGGCATAGCCGTACTCTTCCAGCGAAGGCGAATAGCCGGTGGCAAACTCGATCGGCACGCCGGGGTGGTTCTTGATGAACAGGCCGACCTTGATGTCGTCCTCCATCGACACGTCAATCCGCCCCGCCAGCAGGTCGGCAAATTCCGCGTCGTTCGTGGCGTAGAGCTTGAGCTCTTTCAGATCCTTCCGCCGCGACAGGAGGTCGTGGTTAAAGCTGCCGCGGACCGTCCCCACGATCTTGCCGGCGAGGTCGGCCGCCGTGTGGATGTTCTTGGGGTTCCCCTTGCGCACCGCAAGCGATGACCCGTACCAGTACGCCGGGCTGGTGAAATCGATCACCGCCAGCCGCTTCGGGTTCTCGTGGATGTTGTCGGCGGCGACGTCCCAGCGCTTTGAGATCAGCCCGGGAATCATCGCATCGAACTGGACGATCTGCCAGGAGACCTTCTCGATACCGAGCAGCTTGGCGATCATCCGAAAGATCCTGACGTCGAGCCCGTCCATCTCCTTGGTCTTCTCGTCCTGATAGGTGAACGGGTAATCGTTGGCGATGCCGATCACGATGCCTTCGCGCAGCACGCGCTTGAAGGAACCGTCGCCGCCGGTGAAGGAGCTGACGCCGCCGATCCCCCCCACTCCGGCGTTGACAGGAAACGACGTGCCGACCAGACACACCGTGGCGAGGAGCACGAACACCATTCCCCGACTCTTGCCCCGCATGCCGTCATCCCTCCTTCTGCATCTGACCGACTGGACCGACCTCATCCCCGTCCGGCGCACCCCACCCCCCCTCTCGATTGGCACGGCGGAGCCATGACCGCCCCTGCCGCGGCGTGATCGCTCAGAGGCCAGATCGTCTCGCCCGAGCCGGGGCGGAAGCGGTGCCGTCGTGTGAAAATCGACGTCGCTCCCACCCGGGCTCGAAGAGATTGAAGAAGCCTTGGACGTACGGGTGCTCTCGCGCCGCATCTTCATTGAGGTCCGCGCCGATGCCCGGTCCGCCCGGCAGAGGGAGGCATCCCTCCACGACCCGGGGGACCCCGCTGAACACCTCCCAGAGCCAGGGCTCCTGGAAATCGTCAAACACCTCGAGGATCCTGAAGTTGGTCATCGCCGCACAAGCGTGGGCGGTGGCGGCGGTGCACAACGGGCTGTTCGCGTTGTGTGGGGCGACCGTCACGTAATGGGCATCGGCCATCGCGGCGATCTTCTTCAGCCCCAAGAAGCCCCCGGCGTGCGCAATGTCCGGCTGCACGACATCCGGAATCGCATGCTGGAAGAGCCGCCCGTATTCGACGTGACCGAAGACGCGCTCACCCGTCGCGATCGGCACCGGGCTGCCCTCGACGACCCGGCGGAGCGCTTCTAGGTTCTCCGGCGGGACGGGCTCTTCGAACCAGGAGGGCCGGGAGGGCGCCAGCGCGCGCGCCAGCGCGAGAGCGGTGGCGGGGGTGAAGCGACCGTGTCCCTCCACGTGGATCTCGAACTGCGGACCCACCGCGTCGCGCACCGCCGCCACGATCTGGACGCTGCGATCGAACTCGGCGTGCTCGAGCTCATAGAATCCGGGGCCGAACGGATCGACCTTCAGCGCTCGGTATCCCTTCTGCGCCACGTGCGCGGCCAGCCGCGCAAATTCGTCGGGCGACCGCGTCTCCGTCTGATACCAGCCGTTCGCGTACACCTGGAGCCGATCCCAGCACGCCCCGCCCAGCAGCTGATAGACGGGCTGGTGGGTCACCTTGCCGAGGATATCCCAACACGCCATCTCCACCGCGCTCAGTCCGCTCATGGCGATGACCCCGCCCCGCCAGAATTCGTCGCGGTACATCCGGTTCACGAGATCCTCGATGCGGAGCGGGTCGGCGCCGAGCACGAACCGCTGGAACAGGCCCTGCAGGTACCCCACCACCCCCTCTTCACGGTTCTGCGTTGTCGCCTCCCCGACGCCGTACAGGCCTTCGTCGGTCGTGGCCTTCACCAGGATGAGGTTGCGCCAGCTGGTGCCGATGACGATGGTCCGGACGTCGCTGATCCTCATCCCGCGATCCCCCGCCTCACCAATCGGCGACGGCGCCGTCGGCGTGGAAGTACCGCATCAGCGGCTCCTGCGCCATCGGGTGCTTCGCCGCCTTGCGTTCGTCAATGTTGACGCCGAGCCCCGGACGGGTCGGCGGGAGCATCTGCCCGGCCCGCCGCTCGATCGGCTCGTCGACGATGTCGTCGCGCCAGGGGACATCGGCCCACATCTGTTCCTGGATCAGGAAATTCGGGGTGGAGAGGGCAAAGTGGAGGCACGCGGCCTGCGCCACCGGGCCCCCGGGGTTGTGGGGCGCCACGGAAATGTAGTAGCATTCCGCCATCGCGGCGATTTTCTTCAGTTCCGAGAGCCCGCCGCAGTGCCCGACGTCGGGCTGCAGCACCGCGCACGCTCGTTGCTCCAGCAGGGGCCGGAACTGAAACCGCGTCACCAGCCGCTCCCCCGCCGCCACCGGGCACGGCTGCTGGCGGGCCACCTCCGCCATCGCCTCCACGTTCTCCGGCAGACACGGTTCTTCGATGAACAGGGGCGCGTAGGGAGCGACCGCCCGACCGTACTGGATCCCCATCGCAGGGGTCGTGCGGCCGTGGAAGTCGAGCATGATGTCCACCGCATCCCCCACGGCGTCTCGCAGCGCCCCCATCAGCCGCTCGACAAGCTTCACCGGCTTCGGGCCGTCGAGGGGGGCGGTCCGGGGAACGCACACCGCCTTCACGGCCGTGAAGCCTTGCTCCACGGACGCCCGCGCGTGCGCGGCGACCTCTTCCGGGGTGAACGATTCATAGACGGCGTCCGTCCGCCCACCCCCGAGGTGATCATAGAGACGCACCCGGTCGCGCACGGCCCCGCCGAGGAGGTGGTAGGTGGGCACCCCGCGCACCTTGCCGGCGATGTCCCACAGCGCCTGGTCCACGCCGCTGATGGCACTCATCGCGATGATCCCGCCGCGGAAGAAGCCCTGGCGGCTCATCACCTGCCACAGATGCTCGATGCGCAGGGGATCCTCGCCGACGAGAAACGCGGCGAGGTCGGCCAGGCCCGCGGCGACCGATCGCGTCTTCCACTCGGTGGTGCACTCGCCCCACCCCACGACCCCCGCGTCGGTCTCCACCTTCGCGAACACCCAGTTGCGCATGCCGGCTCCCACGATCACCGGGGAGACCGCGCTGATCTTCATCGAGGGGGGGTGGCCGAGAACGCCGCCGGGTCGTCCCCCAGCTCGGCGTTCCGCTCGAGGATCGACTGGAGGAACTGTCTCGTGCGCTCGTTCCTCGGGGCCGAGAAGATCTGCTGCGGCGCGCCCTGCTCCATGATGACGCCATCGGCCATGAAGATCACCCGGTCGGCGACGTCCCGCGCGAACCCCATCTCGTGGGTGACGACGAGCATCGTCATGCCCTCGCTGGCCAGCTGGCGCATCACCCGCAGCACCTCGCCGATCAGTTCCGGATCCAGGGCCGAGGTCACCTCGTCGAAGAGCATCGCCTTCGGCTGCATGGCCAGCGCCCGCGCGATGGCGACCCGCTGCTGCTGGCCGCCGCTCAACTCGTGTGGGTACGCACCGATCTTATCGGAGAGGCCGACCTTCGCCAAAAGCGCGGCGGCGCGTTGGCGGACCTCTTCCTTCGCCTCGCGCCGGACGTAGACCGGGGCGACCATCAAATTTTCGAGCGCCGTCAGATGCGGGAACAGGTTGAAGGACTGGAACACCATGCCGACCTGCGACCGCAGCGCCTCGATCTTGTGATCGGCATCGGCAATCCTCTGCCCCTCCCGTGTGTAGCGGTAGACCGGGACCCCCTCGATGTAAATCGTCCCGCTGTCCAGCGGCTCCAGATGGTTGATGCACCGCAGCAGCGTCGACTTCCCCGCCCCCGACGGCCCGATCAGGCAGACCACCTCGCCCTTTTGGACCTCGAGCGAGACGTCCCGCAGGACGTGCAGACGGCCGAATGACTTGTTGATCCCCTCCAGCCGGATCATGACACCGCTCCCTGCGGCGCGCCCCGGGTGGGACCGCCCATCGGCGCGTCCCGCCGCGGCCGGTAGCCGATCTTCATCCGGCGCTCGAGGTACTGCACGCCGAGCGATCCCGGGTAGGAGATGGCGAGGTAGATGACGCCGATGATCGTGAAGATGGCGAAGTACTGAAAGTTCGTCGCCGCGATGATCTGTCCGGTAAAGATCAACTCCTTGACCGTGATCAGCGAGGCGAGCGCGGTGTCCTTGAACAGGGAGATGAAATAGTTCCCCAGCGGCGGGACGACGATGCGGATGGCCTGGGGCAGGATAATCAGCCGCATCATCAGCGTCCGGGACATCCCCAACGCCTGCGCGGCTTCGAGCTGCCCCTTCGCCACCGCCTGGATCCCGGCGCGGTACACTTCCGAGAGGTAGGCGGAGTAGTTGATCGTCAGCCCGATCACCCCGGCCGTGAACGGGTCGAGCTTGATTCCGAACGCGGGCAGCACAAAGTAGATGTAGAAGAGCTGCAGCAGCGCCGGGGTCCCGCGGATGATCTCGATGTAGATGGTGGCCACCGTCCGCACCGCCCGGAACCTGGTCATCCTCGCCAGCGCCACGATCAGCCCGAACACCAAGCTGAGCGCCATGACGGTGAGGGTGAGCTCGACGCTGATCAGCGCTCCGCGGAAGAGATCGGGGAGGTATTCCCCCGCGCTGCTGAAGTTAAAGAGCGTGAAGATTCCGTTCATACCGCCCTCCTCCTCAGCTCGCCGGCGTCAGCACGGCTTTGATCAGATCGCCGGGATCGGTGGTGAGCCGCTCGAACACCTCCGGGCCCGCCTCGAGTGGATAGGGCCGGGCCCACTCCCCTTCGACCAGCCCGGATCTCAGGAACTCCACGGCGTGGACAAAGTTGTCGTAGGTGTAGGCGTACGAGCCGTGGACCTCGATCTCGCGGTTCACGATGTCGACGGCGTTGAACGGCGTGGTCTCTTCCCCCAGTCCCAGCAGCGCCACCCGTCCGCCGCTGCGCACACAGGCCACCGCCGCCTGCCGGGTCGGCGAGCTGCCCACCGCCTCGATCGCCAGGTCCACCCCGTCGCCGTCCGTGAGCTCCCGAATCCGGCCCGCCACATCCGCCGCCCGCCCGTCGAGCGCCGCCGTGGCCCCCAACCGCCGCGCCACGGCGAGCCGCGCCGGGACGAGGTCCACCGAGACGAGGACGACCGGCGACAGCAGGCGCGCCAGGTGGAGCGCCATCAACCCCTGCGTCCCCGCCCCGAAGATGGCGATCCGCCGCGGCAGGCCGCGCGCATTCCGGTCGAAGATGTGGACGGCGTTCGCCAGGGGCTCCGCCAGGCTCGCCGTAAACAGGGAGACGCCCGGGGGGAGGGGGACGACCGAGGCCCGGGGCACCGCGACCAGGTCCGCGAATCCGCCGGGACGGTGGACCCCGATCACCTGCCGCGACCGGCACTGGGACGTGTCCCCGCGACGACAGGCCGGACAGCGGCCGCAGGTGATCAACGGGTAGACGGCGACCGGGGATCCCACCGCGAGGTCGCGCACGCCCGGCCCGACGGCGGTCACGGTTCCGGAAAACTCGTGCCCCATCACCAGCGGCGGCACCCGGTTCAGGCTCTTCCCCAGGTACCCGTGCAGGTCCGATCCGCAGATGCCGGAGGCCTGCACGTTGACGACGACCTCTTCGGGTCCCGCCGCCGGCGGCGGCGCGTCCCGGAGCTCCATCCGCCGGGGGCCGAGGTAGACGAGGGTGCGCATCGGCGTCTACTCCCCCAGCAGCGGCAACACGCTGTCCAGGATCCGCCGGCGCACGGCGCTCAACGGCGCGAGCGGCGCCCGCACCTCATCGGAGGCGATGACGCCTCGATGCCGCAGCGCGTACTTGATCACCGCGGGGTAGTCATCGGTGCCGATCATCACCTCGTTGATGAACGGCAGCAGTTGGGCGAAGAGCCGGGTCGAGGCGGTCAGGTCTCCGCCGCGCGTCGCTTCGAACCACGCCCGGCATCGCCCGGGAAATACTTGCGGGGTCGCGGTGATCGCCCCTTCGCACCCCCGCACGACCTGCTGCTGCATCACCTCGTCGGACCCCGAGAGCAGGATGAGATCCCCTCGGGCCTTGGCGGCATCCACCTTGGTCAAGGTCGTGTCCGTGATCTTGACGTGCCGGATGTTGTCCCGCAGCGCGGCCAGGCGGGAGTAGTCGACGGGGGTGAGCACGGTCTTCGTGGTGGACGGATTGTCGTAGATGACGATCTCGCGGTCGGTGTAGCCGGAGACCTCACGGAAGAACGCCGCAATCGTCTCGCCGGTGTGCCGGAAGTAAAACGGGAGCGGCACAAGATAGCCGACGGCGCCGTGCTCGTCGCCGAAGCGGATGAGCGCACGGATCGTTTCCAGACTCGTCTCCGCCACCCCCACGATCAGGTGCATCCGCCCCCCCATCGCCCGGCCGAAAAGCTCGATGGTCTGCGTGCGCTCCGCGAAGGTCAGGCTGGGGCCCTCCCCCGTGCTGCCGGCCACCACCATGCCGTCGAGGTGCGGGGCACAGGAAGCCACCAGGTGCTCGATGCTGTCACCGTCCACCCGCCCGTCTCGAAACGGGGTGATCACCGGAGGAATCAACCCGCGAAACTCCATGGCCTCCTCCTACCGCCGCGCCAGTGTATCGGGGCGCCGACCAGACGGCGCGCGGATCGTCTTCAGCCACTCGCCCAATTGACCCCGGTCCGCGGCCAGTGCACCCCGGTACCCCCCGCCGTAGCCCAGTGCGCGGGAGAGGCGCCGCGCCGCCGCGCAGACCCCCTCCAGCACCTCGCGGACCCGATCGGCGGGAAGCCGTACCGCGGGCACCGACGCGCTGATCGCCGCGATCGCCTGCCCATGCTGATCCATCACCGGCGCGGCCAGGCACTGCAGACCATCCGTGGACTCGCCGTCGTCGAAGGCGAAGCCGCGTGCGCGGGTCGTTCGGAGTTCGTCGCGCAGCCGCGCGGCTGCGGTGAACGTCCGCGGGGTGAGCCGGGTCAGGCGCACCCCCTTCAGGCGGGCGTTGAGGCTGGGTTCATCGAGCATCGCCAGCAGCATCTTCCCGACCCCGGTGGCGTGCGCCGGGATGCGCCGGCCGACCGCCGAGACCATCCGCATCGGCTGGCTGGACTCCTCCTTGGCGACGTAGACCACGTCGGCCCCGTCGAGCACGGCGAGGTGGCAGGTTTCGTCGAGCGTGCGGGACAGTTCGGCCAGCACCCGCTGCCCCTGGTGAACGAGATCGAGGCTCTCCGCATACGCCTGCCCCAGCGCGAACACCCGGACGTCCAGACGAAACCGGTTCGTCGGGCCGTCGCGCGCCACATACTCGCGGGCCTCGAGAGTGCGCAGGATCTGGAGGGTGCTCGACTTGGGAATCCGCAGCGTCTGGCTGATTTCAGCGAGCGAGAGCCCCCGGCGCTGCTGGCTCAGCAGCTCTAACAAATCCAAGGTCCGCCCCGCCGACTTCACTACCAAACAGGCGTTCACATATGTGAATGACGTTTTGATTGGGCACCCTCTACCCTGCGGGCGGGATGTTCTCCTGCCCGGTGGGCGAGGCGGATCGAGATCCGGGGCTACCGCAGTTCTCGATCGATCGCCTCGTGCAGGGTCGCCACGATCCGATCGGCTTCGGCCAGTGTGAGCACGAGCGGAGGGGCGAGGGTCACGCAGTTGCCGAGCCCACCGCCCGCCCCGGAAGATCGGCCGACGATCACCCCCCGCTCGAGACATCCGCGGATCACCGCCGCCGTGCGGGCGCCTCCCAACGGGCCCCGGGTCTGCTTATCCTCCACCAGTTCCACCGCGAGCAGCAGGCCCTTCCCGCGGACGTCTCCGACTGCGGGCAGCGACAGGAGGCTGCGCAGCCCCTCCAGCAGGTGCGCGCCGGTCTGTGCGGCGCGTTCCGGCAGCTGCTCCTGTTCCATGATGTCGAGGTTCGCCAGCGCGGCGGCGCAGGCCGCGGCGTGACCGCCCCAGGTGTTCACTTGGGCGTTCTGGCGGTTCTCCTCCAGTTCCCCCAGGAATCCGTTGAAGACCTCACTCGTGGCCATGACGGCGCCGATGGGCTGGTAGCCGCTGGTCAGCCCCTTGGCGAGGCAGAGGAGATCGGGGACGACCCCGTAGTGCTGGTGGGCGAACATCTTTCCGGTGCGGCCGAAGCCGTTGATCACCTCGTCCAAAATCAACAGCACGCCGTGCCGGCGGCACGCCGCGGCCACCTCGCGAAGGTATTCGTCGGGCGGCACCAGCACCCCCACGGCGCTCTGGACCGGCTCGAGCACGACCGCCGCCACGGTTTCCGCACCCTCGGCGCGGATCGCGTACTCGATCTGCTTGGCGCAGGCCAAGCCGCACGACGGGTACGACAGCCCGAATGGGCACCGGTAGCAGTAGGCGGGGGGGACGTGCAGGAACCCATCGCCCAAGGGCTCGTACTTGGTCTTCCGCTCGGGGACGCACCCGGCGGCAAGGGTCGCCATGCTGGTGCCGTGATAGGAATAGTGCCGCCCGATGGTCTTGTACCGGGGCTCTCCCGGGTGCACCTGCCGGTGGTACTGCCGGGCCAGCTTGAACGCGGCCTCGTTGGCCTCCGTGCCGCTGTTCACAAAGTAGGTGTGACACGGCTCTCCGCCGGTCAGCGCGGTCAGTCGGTCCGCCAATTTTGCCGCCGGGACATTCGCCTGCGTGTGCGGATAATACGGCAACTGCAGCATCTGCCGATAAACGGCCTCGGCGATCTCCCGACGGCCGTACCCCACGTTGACGCACCAGAGGCCGGCCATCCCGTCGAGGTATTCCCGGCCCTCCGCGTCGACGATCGTCGACCCCTTGGCGCCCACGATGAGTTTCGGAGGCTGCTTCGCCAGCAGCTTATGCTGGGTCATGGGGTGCCAGACGTTTTCCAGATCGGCTTCCAACACCTGTCTGAGCTCTTGCGGCTTCACCTCAGATCACCTCCGCTCCAGTCACGCGCGGCCCCGGCCACTTCGGCGAGGACGCGCCCTCCCCCCGCCGGCAGGCGGCGGCCGATCCGCTAGCGATCTCCGAGCAGCCCGAGGGCGGCCGCCACCCGCTCGGGGGTGATCGGCAGTTCGGTGATCCGCACCCCCACCGCGTCTTCCACGGCATTGGCGATCGCCGCGGCCGGCGGCGCGATCGGCGGCTCGCCAATCCCTCGGGCCCCAAACGGACCCTTCCCCTCCCCCGATTCGATCAGGATGGGCTCGACGTCCGGCACGTCCAGCGACGTCGGGATCAGATAGGTCGCAAATAAGGTCGAGAGATTCACGCCGCGATCGAGCGCCACCTCTTCAAGGAGCCCGTAGCCCAGGCCCATCACCGCGCCGCCCTGGATCTGCCCCCGCACGCTCTGCGGGTTGATCGCGCGTCCCACATCGTGGCAGGCGACGTGCCGGAGCACCCGAACGGCTCCGGTCTCCGTGTCCACCTCGACCTCCACGGCATGCGCCCCGAAGGTGTAGTCCGGAAACACCCGCCCCCCGCCCCGCTCGAGGTCGACCGGATCGCCGGCGGGGGCGTGGTAAACGGCCAGGTGGCTGCGCGAGACTCCCAGGCGGGCACACTCCCGCATGATCTCCGGCAGCGGCACGCGGCGGCCGTCGGCGGCGACCGCCATCCCGTCCAGCAGCCCAACGCTCCCGGGGGCGGCCTCCAGCATCTGGGCGGCCACGGCGACCATCTGCTGGCGCAGAGCCTGGCAGGCGGCGAGCACGGCGTTGCCGGACATATAGAGCTGGCGGGTCGCCGTCGTGGTGCCGGCGAGCGGCGTCAGCGCGCTGTCGGCGATGTGGATGGCGACGCGGGCGGGATCGAGATCGAGCACCTCGGCGGCGATCTGGCAGAGCGCCGCGGCCTGCCCCCCGCCCACGTCGGGCGCTCCCGTGCGGACCACCAGGCTCCCGTCCATTTCGAATCCCACCCAGGCGCTGGCCCAGTCGTGGAGCCAGACGATGCGGCCGTACGGCTGGATGTTGCAGGCCAGGCCGCGACCGACGCGGTGCGCGGGGGTGCTGGCGGCCCGGCGGGGGCCGAGCGCATCCCAGACCCGGCGGGCGGCTTCGATCACGCCGACGTGGGTGTCGAGCTCTTGCCCGATCGGGAGCGTGTCCCCCTTCGCCAGCGCGTTGCGGGCGCGTAGTTCGACCGGGTCGATCTGGAGGCGCCGGGCGAGTTGATCCATTTGGGACTCGTACCCCAACACCATCTGCATCGCGCCGAATCCGCGCATCGCGCTCGTCGGCGGATTGTTGGTGTAGGCCACGCGCGCCTCGATGGACACGTCCGACACCCGATAGGGACCGGCCGCGGTGACCGCGGCGTACATGAGCACGAGCGCGCTCAAATACGCGTACGCCCCGGAATCCGCCAGGAGGTCAATCGCCTGGGCGACCACCCGGCCGTCCCGCGCGGCCCCGGTGCGGTAGCGGAGGATGAAGGGGTGCCGCTTCGGCCGCGCCAGGAGCGATTCCTGACGCGACCAGGTCATCTTCACCGGCCGCTGCGTGCGCCACGCCAGCAGGCCGAGGAAGACCTCCACCGTGACGTCCTCTTTCCCGCCGAACCCGCCGCCGAGGTAGGGGCCGATCACCCGGACGGTGTGCTGCGGCAGGCCGAGGACCTCGGCGACGTCCCGGAAGTGCTCGATGACCTGGGTGGACACCCGAATCGTCAGGATGCCGCCGCTGTCTATCCAGGCGACCCCGGTTTCCGGCTCCAGGTAGGCGTGGTCGACGAACTGACAGCGGTAGGTCGTGTCCACCACCACATCGGCCTGGCGCAGCGCCGTCTCAGCGTCGCCGCGCCGGATGTTCCAGCGGGCCAGCAGGTTCCCGCCCTCGTGCACCGGCGGAGCGCCGGCGGCGAGCGCGGCCTCCGGATCGAACACCCCCGGCTGCGGATCGTAGTCAACCTCGATCAATTCCGCGGCCTGCTGGGCGAGCTCCCGGCTCGCCGCCGCGACCAGCGCCACCGGCTCGCCCTGATACCGCACGACGTCCTGCGCCAGGACCTGAATCCTGGCGCGGAGGGGCCCCACGTCGCTGGTCTGGCCCGGAACGTTCGTCCAGAGCGTGTTGTGGGGCACGTCCTGCGCCAAGAGGACCGCGGCCACCCCCGGAAGGGCGCGGGCCGCCGCCGGGTCGATACGCCGGATCCGCGCAGCGGGGTACGGCGATCGCACCACCACCCCGTACAGCATCCCCGGCATCTGCCAATCGCCGGCGTAGAGCGTGCGGCCCAACACCTTGTCCCAAGCGTCGTGGCGGGGGAGCGGCCGCCCGACGACCCGCGGGACCTTCGCCGGCGGCGAGACGGTTTCGCTCTTCATGGACGGGCGCCGCCCTTTCCGGCAACGCTCGCGACCGCATCGATGATCGCCGCGTACCCGGTGCACCGGCAGAGGTTGCCGGCAAGCGCCCGGCGGATTTCGTCTCGCGAGGGCGCGGGCGACTCGAGCAGGAACGCGTAGGCGGTGAGAATCATGCCGGGGGTGCAGAATCCGCACTGCGCGGCGCCGTGGCGGACGAACGCCTCCTGCAGGGGGTGGAGCGCATCGCCTCCCAGGCCGCGCACGGTGGTCACACGCCGTCCGGCGACGCGGGGCGCCAGCACGAGGCAGCTGCTCACCGGCTCGCCGTCGAGCAGCACGGTGCACGTCCCGCAGACCCCCTCCCCGCACCCTTCCTTGACCTCGATCGCCCCCAGATCGTCGCGCAGGAGGTCGGCGAGCGTTCGGTGGACCGCCGTCCGGACCTCACACGGCCGCCCGTTGAGCAGGAAGCCCACCACGACCTCCGTCACGCCACCGCCCTCCCAGCCGCCGCCGCCGCGCGGGCGAGGGCCCGCGCGGTGAGGATCCGAGCCAGATGGCGCCGGTAGGCGGCGGACGCGTGGACGTCGCCCTCCGGCTCGAGGGCGTCGGAGGTCTCGAGCGCCTCACGGCGGAGGCGGTCGGCATCGGGCCGACCTCCCGCTAGTGCCGCCTCGAGCGCCGGCAGCCGCTGGGGCACCGACCCCACCCCTCCGAGCGCAACGCGGGCGCGGGCGATGTCTCCCGCCGGGGACAACTCCATCACGGCCACCGCAGCGACCACGGCAAAGTCGCCGGCGCGCCGGCTGAACTCCTCGACCGCGTAGCCGGTGCGGGGGCCCAGGACCGGCAGGCGCACGCCGATGACCAGCTCCCCAGGAGCGAGCGCGGTCGTCAGCGCGCCGACGAAGAACTCCGCGGCGGGAACGGCCCGCTCTCCCCGGGGCCCGCGCACCAGGACCATCCCATCAAGGGCTCGAACGACCGCGGGAAGCTCCGCCGCCGGGTCGGCGTGGGCCAGGCTCCCCCCGATCGTCCCGAGCGTGCGCACGCGGACGTTCCCGATGAACGACGCCGCCTCCTGGAGCAGCGGGCAGGCTGCGAGCGGTCCGTCCCCCCGCTCCAGGGCGCGGTGCCGGACCAGGGCGCCGACCTGCAGCCAATCCCCCTCCCGCCGCGTCTCCCGGAGGCCGTCCAGTCCGTTCAAATCGATCAGCACCGCCGGGCGCGCGAGCCGGAGGGTCAGGAGCGGAACCAAACTCTGCCCGCCGGCCAGCGGCTTGGCCTCCTCTCCGAACTCCGCGAGGAGTCCTAGGGCCTCGGCGAGCGTTTTGGGGGCGCGGTAGTCAAATGGCACGGCCGGCATCGATGCCCTCCTCTCCGCCGGCGGCCGCCTGCTCAGACATCCCATCCGCCATCGACGATCAACTCGTGCCCGGAGATCTGGCGGCTCTCTTCCGAAGCGAGGAAGACCACGGCGTGGGCGACGTCCTCATCCTTAGTAAACCGCCGAAGCGCCATCTCCCGGATGTACTCGTCGAAGACCTCCTCCGACGACCAGCCCCGCGCCCGGGCCTTCTCGGCGATAATCGTCGTCATCCGATCCCCCTCGACGACCCCCGGACAGATCGCGTTGACGTTCACCCCGTAGGGACCGACCTCCAAGGCGAGGGTCCGGGTCAGTCCTCTCACCCCCCACTTCGACGACGAATAGGCCGCCCGGTAGCGGTATCCCCGCAACCCCGAGGTCCCGGCGATGTTGATAATTTTCCCTGACCGTTGCTCGATCATCGTAGGCACGACCGCCCGGCAGCAGAGGAACACCCCCTTGAGGTTCACGTTCTGGACCCGGTCCCAATCCTCGGGGGCGATCTTGTGCAGCGGCGTCTCGATCGGACCGATGACGCCCGCCGCGTTGACCAAGATATCGATTCGCCCGAACTCGTCGACCGCACGTCGCGCGAGCGCGGCGACCTGCCGTTGGTCCGAGACGTCGGTCGGCACGGAGAGGGCGCGGCGGCCTCCCCCGCGCCGGGCCAGGGTCTCGGCGAGCGCCGTCAGCGGGCCGGGCTCGCGGGCCGCCAAGACAAGATGCGCGCCCTCGGCGGCCAGGGCGGCGGAGATCGTGCCCCCCATCCCCTTGGCCGCCCCGGTGACCACCGCCACCCGATCCGCAAGCCTCATCCGCTTCCCCTCCCTCCGCGGTCAGTGAGATAGCCGTTCGCCAAGTCGAGTCGGTGCGCGGCGGGCGGCCGGTCCTGGAGGGGGCCGTAGCCACCCCCCCCGCAGCTCTCCACGACGACGACGTCGCCCCGCACCAGGTCGAGATGCTCCTTTCCGCGCACCGGCCGGCGCTCCCCTCCCCGCTCCAGCGTCACCCGGAAGGGGGCACCCTCCTCCCCGCCAAAGATTCCCCACGGCGGCACCCGCATCCGCTCGACCATCGTGGTCAGTTCCGCCCGCTCGCCGAGCAGGCGGTAGGCGCGTCGGAGCCCCAGCCCGCCGCGGCGTCGGCCCCGGCCGGCGCTGTCCGGGCGCAGCGCGCTGCACTCCACCCGCAGCGGATACTCGCTCTCGATGACCTCCGCCGGCGTGTTCATGACGTTGCTCATGTGCACCCGGATCGCGTTCGTGCCGTCGCGCCCCTCGCTCCCTCCCTCACCGCCGCCGTGCACTTCGTACAGCACAAACGCCCGGCCGTCCTCGCGCAGGCCGCTCAGCATCAGCAGCCCCGAGGTCCCCGCCCCGCCCGCCACCACCCGGTCCCGCAGCGCCGGGGCGAGGGCTTTGAAGATCGCATCGACCACCCGCTGCGAGGTCTCGTGGTTGCCGCCGACGCGCGGCGCGTCCGGGGCGGGGTCGAGCAGCGACCCCGCGGGCACCCGGATGGCGAGCGGGCGGTAGCAGCCGTCGTTCACCGGGATTTCGGCGCCGAGCAGTGCGCGGATCGCGTAGAGCACCGCGGAGGCGGTGACAAACCGCGTCGCGTTGAGCGGGCCCCGAGCCTGAGGCGCCGTGCCCTCGAAGTCCACGCTCAGCGCGTCGCCGGCGGTGCGCACCGTGACGGCGATCCGAAGCGGCTCGTCGCCGATGCCGTCATCGTCCAGCCAGTCTTCGCCGCGATACTCGCCGGCCGGCACCTTCGCGATCTCGCTTCGCATCAGCCGATCGGATTCGTCGAGGAATCGGTCGAAACAACCCTGCAGGACGTCCGCGCCAAACTGGTCGCAGACTCCCCGCAGGCGGGTGGCGGCGACCGCGTTCGTCGCGTACTGCGCCAGAATGTCGCCCTCCCGCTCCTCCCGCCCCCGCACGTTCGAGAGTACCAGCTCCATCATCGCCCGATTGGGGCGTCCCCTCTCGAAGAGCGGCAGCGGAGGAATGCAGAGACCCTCCGCGTATCGGTCGCGCGCCGAGACCACGTAGCTTCCTCGCCGCGCGCCCCCCACGTCCGGCCAGTGCGCCAGGTTGATCGCGAACGCCACCAGCTGTCCCCGGTGATACACCGGCATGATCGCCTTCACATCCGGGAGGTGGTTTCCCCCCACCTCGGGGTGATTGGTGAAGTACACGTCGCCCTCGTGCAGCGAGTCCACCGGAATGCGTCGCAGGAACTCTTTGACGGTGAAGGCCATCACGCCGAGGTGAATGGGAATGTCGTGCCCCTGCGCGATCAGGCGTCCCCGCGCATCGGTCAAGGCGCACGAGAGATCGCCGGCCTCCTTCAGCACGGGGGAGCGCGCCGACCGCATCAGGATCGCCCGCATCTCCTCGGCGATCGCGTAGACGGCGTGCCGCGCCACCTCCAGGGTCACGGGGTCGATCATCGGCCCGGCTCGATCCACAGGTGCCCCTCGGGGGTACGCCGCAGGCGCTGCCCCGGGTAGACCACCGTCGTCGACCAGGCATCCTCGACGATCGCGGGACCGGGGATCTCGCGATCCACCCCGAGCCCGGCCCGCGGGACCACCGAGGCCTCGACCCAGCCGTGTCCGTAAAAGTAGGCCCGCCGCCGTCCCGCCGGCCCGGCCGCGGGATCATCGTCGATCTCGGGAAGCGCCGGGGCGGAGGAGGGAACGCGCGCCGTCACCCGCACGTTGACCCCTTCCACCGGTTCATCGGTCGTGTACTCGTAGCGCCGGGCATGAAACGCGGTGAACCGCCGGCGGATGGCGGCACCGTCCTCGCCCGCCTCGACCGGCACCTCGATCTCGTAGTTCTGCCCCACGTACCGCAGATCCATCGACCGCCGCACCTCGCAGTCGCCCGCGGAGACCCCCTCGCCTTCGAGCTGGGTCAACAGCTCGACTTCGATCTCCCGGAACGCCCGCTCCCAAACGTCGGGGGCACTGTCTCGAAGATGGACCCGTGCGGTCCTGACCGCATCGTACCGCAGATCCGCGACGAGACATCCGTAGGCAGAGAAGGCGCTGGAGTGGCGGGGAATCAACACGCGCGCCATGTCAAGTGTCTGCGCGAGGCGCCCGGCGTGGATCGGCCCCGCGCCGCCGTAGGCGATCAGCGCGCAGCCGCGGAGATCGTACCCCCGCTGCACTGACACCGTCCGGATCGCCCGCATCATCGCCGCGTTGGCGATCTCAACGATGCCCGAGGCCGCCTCAGGCGCCGCGAGGCCGTAGGACCGTCCGAGGCGCTCGATGGCGCGGACGGCCAAATCCGGGTCCAGGCGCAACCCGCCAAAGGATCCCTCGGGATCGACGTAGCCCAACACCACACAGGCATCCGTGACGGTCGCGTCTTCACCGCCGCGGCCGTAGCAGGCCGGGCCCGGAACGGCCCCGGCGCTCTGGGGACCCACGCGCATCGCGCCCGTCGCATCGGCCCACACGATCGAGCCACCCCCCGCGCCCACGCTCTCGACGGCCAGCGACCGCATCCGGACCGGCTGGCCGTTGAGGCGGCGTTCCGACACCGTCTCGACGTGGCCCTCGCGCAGGAGGCAGACATCGGTCGAGGTCCCTCCCATGTCGAAGGTCACGGCGGCCGCGACCCCGGCCGATGCCCCCACGGCCCGCGCGGCGGCGACCCCGCCCGCCGGCCCCGACATCAGCATCGACAGCGGTGCCCGCCGGGCCCCGGCGGGGGTGGCCATCCCGCCGCTGGACTGCATCAGCCGCAGCGGAGCCCGCAGCCCGCGCCCGGCGAGGGCGGAGGTCAGGCCGTCGAGGTATCGATCGACCAAGGGCATGAGCGCCGCGTTCGCGCAGGTGGTGTGCGTCCGTTCATACTCCCGCGCCTCCGCGTTGATCACCGACGACAAGCAGACGTGGGGCACCGCCCCCGCGAGGAGCGCCCCCATCCGGCGCTCGTGCGCGGGGTTCGCGTACGCGTGCAGCAAGCAGACGGCAACCACGTCCACCTGCGCGTTCCTCAGCAGGGCCGCGAGCGACGCCGCCTCGGTCTCATCGAGCGGAACGAGTACCCGGCCCGTGTGGTCGATCCGCTCGGTGACCTCGAAGCGGAGCGCGCGCGGAACCAGCGGGGGCACTCGGCCCGGCCGGTCGAGGCGGTAGAGGTGATCGCGCTGCTGCCGGCCGATCTCCAAGACGTCGCGGAATCCGCGCGTCGTGACCAAAGCGGTCCGCGCTCCGGCTCCCTCCAACATCGCGTTCGTGACCACGGTCGTCCCGTGGGTCAGGATCGCCACCTCATCGTCCGGACGCAGCAGGCCGCGGAGCCCCTCGAGCACCGCCTGTGAAGGATCGGGGGTCGTGGGGACCTTCCGCATCCTCAGCGGTCCGCCGCCGATCGGCTGGGCCACCAGGTCGGTAAACGTGCCTCCCGTGTCGATCCCGACGTGCACGCGCTCCGCCACCGTCGCCGCGCCCCTACGCGCGGAGGACCCCCCGCAGATACGCGAGCGCCCGGGGGACCGCGGTGCGGCTCGGCTCCTGCCCCTCGTACTCCACCGACACCCACCCGCTGTAGTTGGCCGCGCGAAGCAGCGCCAGCGCCCGATCGTGATCCACGGCCGGATCGCGTCCGTCGCCGTGCACCTGGGTGAACTTGGCGTGCACGTGCCAGGCCAGCGGCGCGGCGCGTTCGATCGAAGGGAGGCCGTCCAGGAAGTTCCCCGTGTCGAGGAGCAGGCCGAGCGCCGGGCTGCGCACTTCCTCGAAGATCGCCCGCACGTCCGCCGCCGTCTGCACGAACCCGCCGTGATTGTGGTTCTCCATCACCAGGCGGACCCCCAGCCGTTCCGCCTCGCCGCACACCCCCCGCAGCGACGCGATCATGCCCGGCCAGCGCGCGGCCCGGTCGCCCTCCGGCCACCCGGCGAACGTGCGGAGGAACCGCGACCCCAGCCGCCGCCCGGCATCCATCCATTCCCGGGTGCGGACCGCCTCCCCGCGCCGCCGGGCGTCATCGGCGAGGCCGAAATTGTTCATGAAGGCGATGTTGGCGATCGCCAGGCCGTACCGCTCCGCGGCCGCCCGCAGGGCGTCGAGGCGCTCGGCGCTGGGGGTGCCGATGTGTTTGTCTTCCAGCTCCACCGCGGTCAGGCCCAATTCATCCGCGCACATCCGCAGCCACTCCACCAGCGTCAACCGACCGCCTTCGAGAAGGTCGTCGTAGGACTGGGAGCTACACGCGATCTGCATGGTCATCGGTCCCACCTTTGGCCGCGGCGATTGTGACCGGTGCGAAAACCCGAGCACGGCGGCGGGAGGGCGTCACGGGCCCCGCCGGGCCACCAGCACGCCGTCCCGCAGGGGGACGATCGTGCCGGCGAACTCCGGGTCGGCGAACACCGCGCGCGTAAACGCGCGCACACCTTCGGTCGCCGCGTCCGTGACGCGGCGGTCGACGGTCCGCCCCCCCCAGAACATGTTGTCGGTCAGGAGCAGGCCTCCGGGCAGCAGATGCTCCTTGATAACCGGGAGCGACGCCGGGTAGCCCTCCTTGTCGATGTCGCTGAACACGATGTCAAACTCCCCCGGGGTCTCGCGCAGCACCGCCACGGCCTCACCAACGTGGAACCGCACAAAGGGACGCAGGCCGAGGCGTTCCAGGTGGCCGCGCGCCGTCTGGGAGAGTTGCTCGTCCCAAACCACGTGGAAGACTTCTCCCCCACCGTTGTCGCGGACGCCCATAGCAAACCACGCCGTGGAGTAGCCGTACCCCGAGCCGAGCTCAAAGATCCGCCTGGCCCCGCTCAGCCGGGTCAAGAGGTAGAACAGCTGCCCCACCGCCGGTCCAACGATGGGGAAGCGCGCCTGGCGCGCGTACGCTTCCATCTCCTGGAGCACGGGATGTCGTGCGGGGATGAGCCCCTCGAGATACGACGCAAACGCCTCGTCGACGAGTCCCATGATCTCCCGCACCTCCGCGTACCACGAATCCTTATCTCTACCTACGGAGCGGGGCGAACCGCGTCCTGCCTCCCACGGTACAGGTCGGGGAGGTTCTGACGGCGAAGCAATCTCACATCCGGTGGGTGCGCGAGGCGTTGAGGATTCGGGAGCGATGGGGCGGGAGCCGCGGTACGTCGAACACGTGCTGGCACCGCGCTACGCGTTCGGGCGCCGCGAGGAACTTCCGTACCTCCTCGACGTCCTCGTGGCGCACACCCTGATGCTCCGCCGGCAGCGAATCGTTACGCCGGAGTCGGCGGCGGCGACCCTCCGGGCGTTGACCGCCGTCACCCCGGAAGCGCTCCCCCCCTACGATCCCCGCTACGAGGATATCTACTTCGCGGTCGAGGACCGGGTGGCGCAGGCGACCGGCGGGATTGGGGAGTTTCGCCTGGCGCTCAGCCGCAACGACGCCTGGGCGGCACTGATCCGACTGATGCTGCGCGATCAGGGGCTGGCCCTCGTGGAGCACCTCGACGACGTGCGCGAGGCCCTGCTCGACCAGGCGGTCAGGCATCGCGACACGCTGATGTTGGCCCACACCCACCAGCAGTACGCCCAGCCCACCACGGTCGGCCACTATCTGCTCGCGGCGGCGGCGACCGTCGGTCGATGCGTCGACCGCTATCACGATGCGCTGGCCCGCCTGGATCGCTCACCGCTCGGGGCCGGCGCGCTGACGACCACCGGGTTTCCGATCGACCGCACCTACACCGCCGCACTCCTGGGGTTTGCCGGCATCGTGGAAAACAGCTACGACGCGGTCGTCGCGGCGGATCACGTGGCCGAACTCGCCGGCTGCCACGCAGCCCTGGCGACAAGCCTGGGCCGAATCGTCCAGGACCTGCTGGGGTGGGCGAGCTCGGAGGTGGGTGCGCTCGAGCTGGCGGCCGGCTTCATTCAGATCAGCAGTATCATGCCCCAAAAACGCAACCCGGTCGCGCTGGAACACGTCCGCAGCGCCCTCAGTCGGCTGCTGGGTGCGTGCCTGGGCATTTGGGCGTCGGCGCACAACGTGCCGTTCGAAGACGTCAACGACCCGGCGGATGACGCGGTGCCGCTGCTGGTGGAGACGCACCGGGCGTTGGGCGGTACGCTCGCGGTGCTCCGCGCGGCCATCGCCTCGGCGACGATCCGGGGGGACGCCTGGGCTCCGGCCCTCCGCGGCACGTTCGCCACGAGCACCGAACTCGCCGACACGCTGGTGCGCGAAGGCGGCCTCGGGTTTCCCGAGGCCCATGCGGCGGTCGCCCGCCTCGTCGAGGACCGGCGCCGGCAGGGCCGCGGGTTTGCGGAGGTCACCCCGGACGAGATTGAAACGGCCGCCCTGGCGGCCGCCGGGCGGCGCGTGCGACTCTCCCTCGAGACCATCGCGCGGGCGATCGATCCTCGGAGCTTCGTCTCGTCGCGCACCATCCCGGGAGGGCCCGGCCCCCAGGCGGTGGGGGCGATGCTGGACTCGACCCGGGCAACGCTGGCGACAAGCCGGAAGACGACTCGAGCGGTGAGAGACCGGGTCGCCGCCGCCCGCGCCCGGCGGGGGATGGAGGCGAGCGCGTAACGGAACCACGCGCGGGCCGGTTCTTGATCACCGGCAAACGCACCGGATGGGAGGGAGAATCATGCGGCTGATCGTTCGCGGGGTGTTGCTCGTCTGCGCCCTTGCCGTCGCGGTAGGGGGAACGGCGGCGCAGGCCCAACAGCGGGTCACGGTGACCTACTGGCAGTACTTCTTTGAGAGCAAGGTCAAGCTGATGGACGCGTTGATCAAACAGTTCGAGGCCCAGAACCCCGGGATTCATGTCGTCCAGGAGACGTTCCCGTACGACTCGTACAACCAGAAGGTGGCGAGCGCCGTCCCCGCCGGCCAGGGCCCGGACATCGTCAACCTGTTCTACGGGTGGCTCCCGCTCTACGTGGACAGCGGCTACCTCGTGCCGCTGCCGCAGAGCGCCTTCCCCACCACCCAGATCGAGCGCGACTTCGTGCCGATGGTCAAGGCGGCCAGGTTCGAGGGCAAGTACTGGGCGCTGCCGACGGCCGTCCGAACGTTGGCGCTGTTCTACAACAAGGATCTGTTCCGGAAAGCTCAACTCAGCCGCCCGCCCTTGACCTGGGATGAGTTCCTCGCCGACGCGGAGCGCCTGACGGCGCGGGACGCGCGGGGCAACATCACCCTCGAAGGGTTCGGGATCTCCCCGGACGGCCAGGACCACCAGTTGATCCGCGAAGTCCTGTTCCGCCAGTGGGGAGCGGCGCCGTACAGCGGCGACGGGAAGCATCCCACCTACAACACCCCCCAGGGCGCGGCGGCGCTGCAATGGTACACCGACCTCGTCACCAAGGCCAAGGTCGGCGTGATCGGCTTCTTCCCCGGAGGGAACGGGTACCGGGACGCGTTCGTCGCCGGGAAAGCCGGGATGATCGTGGACGGCTCGTTCGCGATCGGATCGATCCGGAGCAGTACGAAATTCGACTGGGGGGTGGCGCAGCTTCCGCGCCGAACCTCCGGCGGCACGCCGAGCAACTTCGGGTCGCTCTGGGTCCACGGCCTGACGAACAAGGCCAAGGGCCCCCGATTGGCGGCGGCGGTCAAGTTCCTGCAGTTCATCACCTCACCCGATACCCAGCGGCTCTGGCTGCAGCAGGTGGGGGAGATCCCGGCGAGCCAGGCACTGGCCAACGATCCCAAGCTCGCCGCCGATCCGATCTACGGGCCATTCATCCAGAGCCTGCCGTTCGCGCACGCGACGTTCTTCGTCGATGAAGCCGCCCAGCGCCAGGTCCTCCTGGACGCGATCAACGAGGTCATCTTGAACCACACCGATCCCAAGGCGGCGCTCGACGCCGCGGCGGCGAAAGAAGCGAAGGTCCTGGACGAGTTCTGGGCCAAGCACCGATAGGCCGCGCACCCGTGGGGATCTCGATCGCGCGGACGACCTGGGGCGGGCTCGGCCTGGAGGCGCGCCGGGCCGTGTGGGCGTACGCGTTCCTGGCCGGGCCCCTGGCGTTCTACGTCGTAATCCGGATTTTCCCGGCGGCCTCCGCCCTCTTCATCAGCCTCCATCGATGGAACATCGTCTCGGCGGAGAGGCCGTTCGTCGGAGCGGCCAACTTCCGGGAGATTCTCTCCGATCCGCTGTTCTGGAAGGCGGTAACCAATACCCTGCGATACCTGATCGCCGGGATTCCGGCGCAGCTCATCCTCGGGCTGGGGATCGCCCTGCTGCTTCGCCGGATTACCCGCTTCCGCGGCTTCTTCCGAGCGCTGTACTTCATCCCGTTCGTCACCCCCATCGTCGCGGCGGCGTGGGTGTGGCAGTGGATGTACACGCCGACCTTCGGCCCCCTCAACCGCCTCTTCGAAGCCGCCGGCCTCCCCCGGCAGGCGTTCCTGCGCCAGCCCCACCAAGCCCTGTACGCGATTGCGGCAATGGTGGTGTGGGAGTACGTGGGCTTCCAGGTGGTGATCTTCCTCGCCGGGTTGGAAGCCATCCCCCAGGTCTTCTACGAGGCGGCGGAGGTGGACGGGGCGGGCGGCTGGGGGCTCTTCCGGCACATCACCGTGCCGCTGCTGAACCCGACGCTCGTGTTCTCAGCCGTCTACGGCACCATCCTCTACCTCCAGCTCTTCACGCAGGTCCTGAACATGACGTTCGGCGATCAGGGCGGGCCGCTGGGGAGCACCATGACGATCGTGCTGTACGTGTACATCCAGGGGTTCCAACGGTTCCGGATGGGCCCGGCGGCGGCGGCAACGGTGGTGCTCTTTGTGGCCATCCTCGCGATTACGCTCCTGCAGCTCCGGTTCTTCTCGCGGCAGGTGGAGTACTGATGGCCGCGCGGGCCGCGACGTCCCGCGCCCCGGCCGCCGAGGGCCTCTTCCCCCGCCGGCTCCTGGGGGACGCCCTGGCCTACCTGGTCCTCGCCGCGGGGGGAGCGCTCGTCGTCTTCCCGTTCCTCTGGATGCTGGCGACATCGCTCAAAGGCCCGAGGGAGATCTTCGAGCTGCACTTCTGGCCCCAGGCGCCGACGCTGGACGGCTTCCGCCAGGTCCTCACCGCCACGCAGTTCCCACGGTGGTTCCTCAACAGCACCGTGGTCGCGGCGATCACGACGGCGAGCGTGGCGTTCTTCGACTCCCTGACCGGCTACACGCTGGCCAAGCTGCGCTTCCCCGGCCGGAACCTGATCTTCGTCGTCATCCTCTGCACGTTGATGATCCCGACGGAGATGCTGGTCATCCCCTGGTATTCGCTGAGCGTGCGCCTGGGGTGGATCGACACCTTCTGGGGGATCATGTTCCCGGGACTGATGAGCGCGTTTGGGGTCTTCCTGATGCGCCAGTTCATGACGGCCCTCCCCGACGAGCTCCTCGATGCGGCGCGGATCGATGGGCTCTCGGAGTTCGGCCTGTTCACTCGCATCGCGCTGCCGCTGGTACGGCCGGCGCTCGCGGCGCTGTGCATCTTCACGTTCCTCGGCAACTGGAATGCCTTCATCTGGCCGCTGATCGTCATCCAGACCCCCGTGATGCGCACCCTCCCCGTGGGCATCGCCCTCTACAGCGGCGAAGCGGGGTCGGCGTGGCATCTGATCATGGCCGCGTCTTCGCTGGCCGTGCTGCCGGTCCTGGCGGTCTTCATCGTCTTGCAGCGGCAGATCATCGAGGGGGTCGTCCTGACCGGGCTTCGCAATTAATCGACCGCGCACGGCGCGCCGCCGAACGAAAGGAGATGGCCACATCCCATGACCGACCGGATCCCCATCCTCGACTTCCACGCGCACTTTCCCGTGCGGGGCGGATGGGACCCCGCGCGCGAGGCGTACGTGGCCAGGCACGGACAGGCGAAATGGGACCGGGTAATGGGGTGGCTGCGGGAGGACCAACGCGCCTGGCGCCGCGCCTGGGGATTTCCCGAGCCGGAGGCCCCGGGCACGGATGAGGAGATGGCCCGGCGATGGGCGGAGGAGGTCGATCGCCACCGGCTCGTCCGGATCGCGTTCGTGACGGGGGGGGACAACGACCGGCTGGCCGCGATCGTCGCCCGGTATCCGGACAAGTTCATGGGGTTCGCCCACCATGATCCCTTCCTCCCCGACGCGGCCGCCGAGCTCGAGCGGGCCGTCACCACCCTCGGCTTGCGCGGGTACAAGGTGATCGCGCCGCTCGTCCACGGATCGATCGCCGACGAACGCCTCTGGCCGGTGTGGGAAACCGCGGAACGCCTGAACATTCCCGTCCTCATCCACTTCGGCCCGCTGCGCTACCAGGGGATCGTCGCCCACCCCAACATGAACCCGCTCGTCCTCCAGGACGTGGCGCGCGCCCATCCCGGGGTCCCTTTCGTGGTGCCGCACTTCGGCTGCGGCTATCCCCGCGAACTCCTCCACCTCGCCTGGGTGTGCGGGAACGTCCACGTCGATACCTCCGGATCCAACGAATGGATGCGGTGGATGCCCTACCCCCTCACGTTGCGCGATCTGTTTCGGATGTTCCTCGACACCGTCGGCCCTCGCCGCATCCTGTTCGGCACCGACTCCAGTTGGTTCCCCCGCGGCTTCGCGGTCCGCTACCTGGAAGAACAACTGCGGGCCTGCTGGGAGCTGGGGTGCCCCGAGGGCGATGTGCGGGGAATCTTCGCGGGCAACGCGGCCCGGCTGCTCGGCATTCCTCTGCCCGGGGCGGGTGCCGGGTGAGGAATCGGGGCCACGCCGGGAGGTGAGCGGATGACACCGGTGGAGTGGATCACGTTTGACTGCTACGGCACGCTGATCGACTGGGAAGGCGGCGTCGCCGATGCGCTCGCCCCGCTCCTTCCCCCTCCCGTAGACCGCGCCGGGCTGGCCTCGCGGTACATCGCCGTAGAGGCCGCGGTGGAGCACGAATCCTACCGACCGTACCGCGACATCCTCGCGGTGGCCAGCGCCCGCCTGATGGCCGACCTCGGCCATCCGCTGCCGTCGGGCCTGGAGCGGATCCTGCCGGACTCCATCTCGTCGTGGCGGCCGTTCCCCGAGGTCTCCCAAGTCCTGCGAGCGCTCCGTGCGGGGGGAGCACGTTTCGCCATCCTCTCCAACGTGGACCGCGATCTGCTCGCCGCCTCGGTCCTCCGTCTCGGGGTGGAACCCGACCTGATGGTCACGGCGGAGGACTGTCGGAGTTACAAACCGGCACGCGGCCACTGGGATCGCTTCTTGACGGCGAGCGGAGCCGCAGCGGCGCGCACGGTGCACGTCGGGGCGAGCCTGTTTCATGACATCGTCCCGGCGCGCGCGCTGGGATTTCGGACGGTGTTCATCAATCGACACAGAGAGCCCCTCGCCGAAGCCGCCCCTACCCGCGTCCTCCACGACCTCCGCCCCCTGCCCGATGTGATCCGCGCGCTGGCCGGTTCTTGACACGATTTTGACGGCTCCAGTATGCTAAAGGAGCCGCGGGCGTGCACGACCGTGCCGAAGTGGCGGAATTGGCAGACGCGCTACGTTCAGGGCGTAGTGGGCGAGAGCCCGTGGGAGTTCGAGTCTCCCCTTCGGCACCATCCGATCTCCCGGCCGCGCCGCCGATCACCGGCGATCCGCGGCCGGGGCAGCCGGGAGGCCCGGACACGGCAACCACTCCCCCACCCCCCAACCTCGACCTGGCGGTGCTGGCGCATCTGCGCGGCTACCCCGAGGAACTCCGGCGGTTCAGCAATCTGCTCAAGCAGGTCCATCCGCACGGGCGGTCCGCCGTGGAGTACTTTCTTTCGCGCGAGGTCGCCGCGGACTCGTTTCTGGCCGCCCTCTGCCGGTTGGTGCAGGCCGGCGAAGATCTCGTCACGGTCGTGGAAGCGGCCGACCTGCTGGGCACACGCCCGGCCCGGGTGATGGAGCTGGCCGAGAGCCCGAGCTTTCCCCGCCCGCTCTGGGGAGAAGGCCGCCAGCGGGTGTGGCGGCGCGCGGACATCGCCGACCGACCGGCCTCGGGTTGAGCAGATGGCGCGGCTCGCCCTCTCCGTGCGGTGCGGCGCCTGCGGCTGCGAGTTCGACACCGGGATCCGCATCGACCGGCGCAATTTCGTCCGCGCCACCCTCGCCAGCAACTATCATAAATGTCCGGCGTGCGGGGCGCGCGGCACGTACCGCAAGGAGCAGTACATCACCCGTGAAGACCCGCCGCCGCGACCCGCCGCGCCGCTCCCGCCCGGCCAGGGATAACGGGGCCCCGTGCGCCGCGAGTCGTCGCTCAGCGCCGCGTCGGCGCTGCGGGAAACCGCACGCCACGGTGTTCGGCTTGCGCCTGTACGCGCTCGGGACGTATAATGAATTCGTCGACCGCACACTCCGCATCCGCGACGTCCCACGCATTTCGACGCGATTCCAACACTCCGAAAGGGGGAGACGGCATGGCAAAGTACGAAGCGAAGAAGTTCCGCGCGTTTGAGATCGAGCTCGCCGGCATCAGCAAGAAGACGATGGAGGAGCACTACAAGCTCTATCAGGGGTACGTGGCCAAGTCCAACGAGATCCTCGACCGGCTGGCCAGCGGCGGGGTCGATCTCACCAAGGCGAACCCGACCTATTCCGAGCTCCGCGAGCTCAAGGTGGAACTCTCCCGCGCGATCGGCGGCGTGAAGAACCACGAGGTCTACTTCGATCACCTCGGCGGCAAGGGCGGGCGGCCGGCGGGGAAACTCTTGGGCCTGATGGAAACGGCGTTCGGATCGTTCGACAAGTGGCAGGCGGACATGAAGGCCACCGGCACCGCGGCGCGGGGCTGGGTGTGGATGGCGTACGACTGGGATTCGGGAACGTTGCACAACTTCATTGGCGACGAACAGAACACGTACCCGATCTGGAACGCCACGCCCCTGGTGGCGCTGGATTGCTTTGAACACGCGTACTGGATGGACTACGGGACGGGCAAGGGCTCGTACATCGACGTGTTCTTTAAGCTCCTGGACTGGGATGCCGTCCAAAAGCGCGCCGACCACTTTGGCATTCTGAAGTAACCTCGCCGAGATCGACCGGCACCCGGGCGCGCCGGCGCCCGGGTGCCCGCATCGTTCGCGCCATTTCCTGCACAACTCGGGTATATATCCCTCGGAAGCCACCACAGAACCGGAGGTTGGGGCGAGGTCCCGGTCATGGCCATCCCGCTGACGCGTACCTGCTTGGAGTGTGAGGCCGAGATGGAGCTCATCACCGTCGACGACGGTGGGGAGGTCGTCATCTACGAATGCCCGGAGTGCGGCCACCAGGTCGAGCTACGCCTGGAAGACGAGGACGATGAGCCCGACGACGGGGTCGACGAGGCTCAGGACGCCGAAGAGGATCACGCCGTGCGGGAGCTGCTCGAACCTGAGGACGAGGGGTAGCACACCACCCCATCCACGACCGTCATCTCGACGCGAACGTCGCACAACCTCTCCGACGGCACCGCGAACGGATCAGGCGAGAGCGCGACAAAATCCGCCAGCCGCCCGGGGGTGAGGATGCCTTTGATCGCCTCTTCGCCGGAGGCGAAGGCGGGGCCCACCGTGTAGGCCCGTACGGCGTCTCCCACTGACAGGCATTCTTCCGGATGCCACGGGGGGCGCTGGGGCTCCTCCCGGCGCTTTCGGGTAACCGCAGCGTACAGCCCGGCCAGGACGTCCAGGGTTTCGACCGGTGCGTCCGAGCCGAACGCCAGGCAGGCCCCCGATTCCCGCAGCGAGCGCCAGGCGTAGCCGTAGCGGCTGCGGCGGCCCCAGTAGCGGTCGGCGATGTCGCGGTCCTGCGTACAATGAATGGGCTGCATCGAGGCCACCACCCCCAGCGCGGCCAGGCGGGGGAGGTCTGCGGCGTGCAGGAGCTGCACGTGCTCGATCCGGTGACGGAGCCCCGCAGAGGCCGGCACCTCCGCCCCCGCCGCTTCGATCGCGTCGAGCGCCTCCCGGTTGGCCCGATCGCCGATCGCGTGCACGGCCGAGGCGATGCCGTGCTCGGCCGCCCGCCGGATGAGCTCGCACAGCTGCGCGCGGCTGCGCACGACGACGCCCGTGTTCGCCGGGTCGCCGTCGTAGGGTTCCAGCATGCTCGCCGTCTGCGATCCGAGCGCCCCATCGGCGAAGATCTTCACCCCCCCGATGCGCAACATCGGGTCGCCGAACCCGCTGCGGACCCCGAGGCGGATCGCCGCCTCCAGCCCTTCCTCCGGGATCATGATGCAGACCCGAATCCCGAGCGCCCCTCTCCCCCGCAGCCGCTGAAGCGCCGCCAGCACGTTCGCGCCTTCCATGACGTGCACCCCGGCGATCCCGGCGCGGTGGGCGGCATCGGTGGCATCGCGAATCGCGGCCTCGATCGCCTCCGGGCCCGGCTGGCCGGCCAGGACCACGACGGGATCCGCGGCCCGCTCCGCCAGCAGCCCGGTCGGCTCGCCGGTTCGCGGATCGCGCACGATCTTGCCGCCGGGCGGATCGGGGGTGTGCGGACCGACGCCCGCGCGCTCCAGCGCGACGGAGTTCACCCATGTCGTGTGCCCGTCCTTGCTGTGGAGGACCGCGGGATGCTCCCCCGTGACGGGATCGAGATCTTCCCGGCGGGGAAACCGCCCCTCGGGCCAGAGGTTCTTGTCCCACCGGCCACCGCGGATCCACTCGCCGGGTCGAGCACGCCCGGCCGCGGCGGCGACCCGGGCGACGGCCTCGCGCAGGGAGCGGCAGTCGCGCAGGTTGACGGTGCGCATCGCCAGCCCGACCGCGGCGAGGTGGATGTGGCTGTCCGTGAACGCCGGCACCACCGCCCACCCCTGGAGCCCGATGCGGGCGAAGCCCGGAAACGCCTCGCGTAGCGTTTCGCGGTCGCCCACGGCGACGATCCGCCCGCCCCGCACGGCCAGAGCCGTCGCGGCCGGGCAGGCCGGATCGAGGGTGTGGATCACCCCGCCTTCGAAGAGCACCCCCTGAGCCGGAGGCATCCGCCCTCCCGTCTCAAAAGCGACCGCGCCGCTTCCGTTCCATCATCATCCCTCGCGCGGCGTGCGAATCATCCGCAGGACGTTGGCGAGCTCCACCGCGGCCAGCGCCGCATCCTCGCCCTTGTTTCCGTGCGTGCCCCCGCTGCGGGCTTCGGCCTGTTCCAGCGTGTGCGTGGTGAGCACGCCGAACGCCACGGGGAGGCCGGTCTGCAGGGAGACGTGCACCAGGCCGGTTGCCGCGCCGAGCGCCACGTACCGATCGTGCGTCGTCTCCCCCCGGATCACACAGCCCAGGCAGATCAGCGCATCGTACCGACCCGATCGGGCCAGCGCCTGGGCGATCACCGGAAGATCGTAGGTGCCGGGCGCCCACGCGACGTCCACGGCGTCTTCCGCTACGCCGGACCGGTGCAGCGCGGCAAGCGCACCGGTGAGCAACCGCCGAGTGATCCGGGCGTTGAAGCGGCTGACGGCGACACCGATCCGGAGCCCGGCGCCCGTCTGCCCTCCCTCCAGGGATGCCCCCACCGCGGCTACTCGAGGGTCAGGAGGTGGCCGAGTTTGTGCCGCTTCGTCGCCAGGTACCGGTAGTTCTCGGGGTTCGGCGGAACCTCGATCGGCACCCGGCTCACCACCTCGATCCCGAACCCCTCCAGCCCCACGCGCTTGGCGGGATTGTTGGTCAGAAGCCGGATGCGGCGCAGCCCGAGGTCGGTCAGGATCTGCGCCCCGACGCCGTAGTCGCGGGGATCGGGCGCGAACCCGAGGAGCACGTTCGCCTCCACGGTGTCCTTGCCCGTATCCTGCAGGGCGTAGGCCCGAATCTTGTTGGCGAGGCCGATCCCCCGCCCCTCCTGGCGAATATAGACGAGCACGCCCCGCCCCTCCTGGGCGATGACCTCGAGCGCCCGATGGAGCTGCTCCCCGCAGTCGCAGCGAAGCGACCCGAAGACCTCGCCGGTCAGACACTCCGAGTGCATGCGGACCAACACCGGATCCGCGCCCCCCAGGTCCCCCCGGGTCACGGCGAGGTGGGTCGCCCCGTCCAAGGTGTTTTGATAGACGACCGCGGTGAATTCACCGTAGGTCGTCGGCAAGCGAGTCCGCCCCTCGCAGATCACAAATCGATCCCGCTCCAGCCGGTAGCGAATCAATTCGGCGACAGAGATGATCGGCAGGGCGTGGCGCGCCGCAAACGCCCGGAGTTCGGGAAGGCGCGCCATCGTCCCGTCGTCGCTCATGATCTCGCAGAGCACTCCCGCCGGGGAGAGGCCGGCGAGCGTGGCGAGGTCAACCGCGGCCTCGGTGTGTCCGGCCCGGCGCAGGACGCCGCCGGGAGTCGCGCGCAGCGGGAACACGTGGCCGGGCCGGCTGAGATCCTCGGGGCGGGTCGCGGGGTCGACGAGCGCCTGGATCGTCGCCGCGCGGTCGGGGGCGGAGATCCCGGTCGTGATCTTATGCTTCGCGCCGACCGAGATCGCGAACGCGGTCCCTTGGTGCGAGGTGTTCTGCGCCACCATCTGCGGGAGGGCCAAGGCATCCAGCCGCTCGCCGGTCATCGGCACCGTGATCAGGCCGCGGGCCTGCTTCACCATGAAGTTGATCGCCTCGGGGCTGATCTTCTCGGCGGCCACGACCAGGTCGCCTTCGTTCTCGCGGGCCTCGTCGTCGACCACGATAACGAACCCGCCGCTGCGGATCGCCTCCACGGCCTCCGCGATCGTGGCGAACCCCGCCGCCTGCTGTTCCCGTGTGCTCATCGGCGCTCCCTCCGGGGCCTCGCCTCGGGCTCGGCCCGTCCGGCGGGCGTTCGGGTCGTCCCGTCGGCCGCCGGTGGCGGATACGAGGCAAGCAGTTGTTCCACATACTTCGCCAGGATATCCACCTCAAGATTCACGCGCCCGTCGGCTTTGAGCCGGCCGAGCGTCGTCACCGCGCAGGTGTGAGGGATCAGCGACACCGTGAACCGATCCCGCTGCCGCGCGACCACGGTGAGGCTGACCCCGTCGATGGCGATGGACCCTTTTTGGACGACGTATCGGGCGATGGGGCCCGGTGCCTCGACCTCGAGCCACCAAGCGTCCCCGCGACGATCCAGGCGCAGGACGCGGCCCACGCCGTCGACGTGTCCTTGCACGATGTGGCCGCCGAGACGTCCGCCCACCGCCACGGGACGCTCCAGGTTCACGAGATCTCCCGGTTGAACCTGGCCGAGCGTCGTCCGCGCGAGAGTCTCGCCCGTCACGTCGGCCTCAAAGGCGTCGTCGGCGATCCGGGTGACGGTGAGGCAGGTCCCGCTGACCGCAATGCTCTCCCCCACCCGGATCCCGGCGAGCGCGCCCTCGACTTCCACACGCAGCCGGAGAGCGTCGCGGCCCGGCTGCGCCGTCCGCACCACCCCCGTCCCCTCTACGATCCCGGTGAACATCGCCCCACTTCCTCCCCCCGCCCGAGCACGGCGGGCAGGTAGCCTTCGATCACCACGTCCTGATCGATCTGGCGCACCGCGGTTCGCACGAGACGCAGAGCGTGGGCAATCGTATCCGCACCGGCCCCGCCGACGGCGCAAGGCCCCGCCCCGCCGACGATCAGGGACCCGAGGAACACCAGCACCTTGTCGACCAATCCGGCATCAATGAAGGTCCCGTGAATCCGGCTGCCCCCCTCCACCAGCAGGCTGGTCATCCCGCGGCGGCCCAGCGCCTCAAGGATCGTCCTGACGTCGACCCTCCGATCCGGTCCGTCGGCAACCCAGACGTCGACACCTCGGGCCTCAAGCGCCGCCCGGGCTGCCTGCGGTGCGCGGCTGGTCGTGGCGACGATCACCGGCGCGCCGTTCTCAGTAAGCACCCGTGCCGCCGCCGGAATTCGCAGCGCGCTGTCCACGACGATGCGGGCGGGCTGGTGGCGGGCTGGCCCGCGCGCCGTGAGCTGAGGATCGTCCCGCAACACGGTACCGATGCCCACCAGGATCGCGTCCGCGGAAGCGCGGATTTCGTGGACGAGTCCGCGGGAGGCCTCCCCGGAGATCCAGCGCGAGTCCCCGGTGCTGGTGGCGGTGCGGCCGTCGAGGGTCATGGCCCACTTGGCGGTTACAAATGGCAGCCCCGTGGTACGGTGCTTGATGTACGCCTCGTTCAGGCGGCGCGCGTCACCTTCGCCCACCCCCAGGGTCGTTTCGATCCCCGCCTCGCGCAGGCGGCGCAGCCCACGGCCGCGCACCCGGCGGTCGGGATCCTCCATGGCGGCGACGACGCGGCGGACCCCCCCGCCGATGATCGCCTCGGTGCAGGGACCGGTCCGTCCCCAGTGGGCGCAGGGCTCCAGCGTCACATACAGCGTCGCCCCTCCCGTCGCGGAGCCGGCCTCCTGAAGGGCGAGGACCTCCGCGTGGGCGCACCCCGGCCGGAGGTGATAGCCCCGTCCGACGATCCGATCCTTGGAGACGACGACGGCGCCCACCATGGGGTTGGGGCTCGCCGTCTGCGCGCCACAACGCGCCAGCCGAAGCGCCTCGCGCATATACTCTTCATCTCGGTGCGACACGACGACCAATAAAAACACCCCGCAGGCAGACGCCTCCGGGGCAACGCACCGATGGACCGGGGTCGAAACCGGTCCGCGCCTTCTTTCATCCGGACTCTACCGTCGGCTCTGGACTCTCACCAGATCCTGCCCGTCCGCATCATGCGAACGGGCTCGCGGGCTGTACCGCCGATCGGGAATTGCCGGCGAACACGCCGGCTCACCCTGCCCCGAAGGCAACAGCAAGCATAGCATGGGGTTTCCGGACGGGTCAAGCGGCCGAACCACCTCGCATCGATCGGCCGATCGTCTCGCCATCTCGCGGGTGGAGGCAGGGCCGCGCGCGGGCCGACGTCGGGACAGGTTCTCGACTCACGGTCGCAGGCGATTCGCTCAGCGCCGTTCGAGGGCTTCCGCGAGATCACCGACCACGCCCTGGGTTGCCCGCGCCAGCGCCTGCGGGGCGACGGCGAACACCGCGTGTGGGGTCCCCGCGGCGGCGTAGACGACCTCGTGGTGCAGCAGTGTTTCATCCAGGAACACGGGAAGGGGGGTGGCGTGGCCGACCGGGGGAACACCGCCGATGCTGAACCCGGTCGCCGCCCGGGTCACCTCGGCCGTCGCCTTTTCCACTCGGGAGGCGCCCGCGAGGCGGGCCAGCTTTCGAAGGTCCACGCGGTTGGCCCCCGCGGCGAGCACGAGCACCGGGCGGCCGTCGGCGATGAACACCAACGACTTCACGATCTGTGCAACCGTGGCGCCGACCGCGCGCGCCGCCTCCGCAGCGGTGTGGGTGCTCTCGGGAAACTCAAGGATTTCGGCGTCGATCTGCCTGTCGGCGAGGGCGGCACGAACCCGTTCGGCGGCGGATCCCAACGGCCGTGGGCCCGCAGGCTGATCGGTCACTGGTGGCGCGAGAATGTATGCTCGTACAGAATGACATCCCACCGCTGCTCGGTGCTGAGGACGCTCTCCCACGGCGGCATCGCTGAACTGGCCCCGCTGAACGGCGGAACGCCACCGCCCTTTGAGATCCGCCAGAACCAGTACCCGTCCGGCAGTTGGGTGTGAATCCCGGTCGTGAAGTTGGCGGGCTTGGGGTTGAGCGACGCCGCGGCCCCTCCGTTGCCCAGTCCGGCGCTCCCGTGGCAGATCGCACAGTTGGCGTCGAAGATGGCCTTCCCCTTCGCGATGTTCTCCGGCGTTGCCGCGAGCGGGTTCTTTAACGAGGCGAATTCCGCCGGAGGCACGGGGCGCGGCGCGTTCTCGTCCTTCGGGTAGTTCGTCGTTGCGGAGATCGCCGGTCCCTTGAACGGGGTTGCGGGCGCGACCACCGCGGCCTGCGGCTGTTCGGGATGGCTACGCATCGCCAGAATCTCCCTGCCGGTGCACCCGGCGAGGCCGAGGCAGGTCGCGAGCATCGCCCCGGCCAACCGCATGGAAGATGACATCTGCCACCCCCGAACCGCAAACGAGGATTCACGCGTTCGACGGATCCTAATGCGGGACGGATTTAAGTTATACGAGCACGCCCGAATTCCCTGCGTTCAGCGGCGGGCGGATTCGAGCAGACGATCAAGTCGCCCGGCCAGCGCCCGCTGGCCGTCCGGTCCGACGAACCCCCCGACCACTTTCCCCTGCACGATCCCATTGGGAGCAATGAACACCGTCGTGGGAAGGCCGGGGATTGAGTAGGCGTCCATCAATTGCTCGCTCGCCACGCGCACGATCGAGTAATCCACATGGTACTGCCCGAGGAACTTGCGTGCGTCGGCGAGTTGGTCCTCGGTGTCGATGCCAACGAACTCGACGCCGCGCGGCCCATACGACCGGTGGAGGCGCACGAGCAGGGGCATCTCCTCGCGACACGGCTCGCACCAGGACGCCCAGAAGTTCAAGAGGACCGGCTTGCCCCGCAGATTGTGTAGGCTGAGCGTACCACCGGAGAGCAGCGGGAGCGAGAAGTCGGGCGCCGGACGCCCCACCGGGGGGAGTCGATCGCCGGCTTGCCCCGCCCCTCCGCGGGGGAGCGGTGGGGCAAGCCGCGGCACGAGCACGAGCGCAATGCCGCCGGCGATCAGCAGGCCGCCGGCGAGAACCGCCAGCAGCGGGACCCGATTGGGGTGACCGGGGTCACGCGGGGCGTGCATGAATACCTTAGTAGGCGCGCGCGTAGTACACGACGTGCCGCGCCGCCGTTCCGCAGACGGGGCAGTTCCCCGTGGGAGGGGCGTCCGCGATCAGCCGCGGCGACGCTCCGCTGTCGCGGCGCAGGAGCTGCTCGCACTTTTCCGCGCCACACCACCCGATCCGCACGAACCCTTTCCGCGCCGCGATTGCGGCGACGAGGTCGTCGACGGTCGAGGCGAGCACGATGTGGCCTTCCAGATAGGCCTTCGCCCGCTGGAACAGCGCCTGCTGGACTTCCTCAAGCGCCGAGGTGACCGCCTCGACCAGGCCGGCGAGCATCACCGATCGGCGATCACCTCCCGCCCGGGGGATCAGGACGGCCTGCTGCTGCGCCAGATCGCGGGGTCCGAGTTCGATGCGCAGCGGGACACCCCGCATCTCCCAATCGTTGAACTTCCACCCGGGGGTGACCTCGACCCGTTCATCAAGGCGAACACGCACGAGCGGCCTTAGGCGCTCGACCACCGCGCGTGACTCCGCCAGTACGTCGTCCCGCGCCTTGCCGGCGAGGATCGGCACGACCACCGCCTGAATGGGGGCCACCCGGGGGGGGAGAACGAGACCTCGATCGTCCCCGTGTACCATGATCAGCCCGCCCACCATCCGCCAGCTCAGCCCCCACGATGTGGTGAAGACGAATTTTTCTGTGTTGTCGCTGTCGAGAAACTTGATGTCGAAAGCGCGGGCGAAGTTCTGGCCGAGGTTGTGGGAGGTCCCGGACTGTAACGCCTGACCGTCCGGCATCAGCGCCTCGATCGTATACGTGTGCAGCGCGCCCGGGAACTTCTCGCTCTCTGGTTTTCGCCCCCCCAGCACCGGGATCGCCAGGTCGGCTTCTACGAAATCGCGATACACCTCGAGCATCTGGCGCGCCTCGGCCTCGGCCTCCTCGGCGGTCCGATGGGCCGTGTGCCCTTCCTGCCACAAGAATTCCATCGTGCGGAGGAACGGGCGGGTGGCCTTCTCCCAGCGCACGACGTTGCACCACTGGTTGATCAGCACCGGCAGGTCTCGGTACGACCGGATCCAGCGGGCGTACATGTGGCCGATCGCGGTCTCCGACGTCGGCCGGACCGCCAGCGGCTCGGCGAGCTCTTCACCGCCGCCGCGGGTCACCCAGGCCACCTCCGGAGCAAATTTCTCCACGTGCTCGGCCTCGCGTTGCAGAAAGCTCTGGGGGATGAACAAGGGGAAATACGCGTTCACATGCCCCGTGGCTTTGAACCGGCGGTCGAGACCCTGCTGCATGAGCTCCCAAATCGTGTATCCGTACGGCCGGATCACTGTGCATCCTCGGACCGGATAGTAGTCCGCGAGCTCCGCTTTGAGGATGACGGCGGTGTACCAGTCCGCCAGGCGCTCCTTGGAGGGGATCTCCTTGACGAACCCACTCTCCTCGGTGGGTTGGGACGCCGAGGGTTGGACCATATCACCGCGCCTCCCATCAGGCCGGGAGCCTCCGCGTCCGCAAGGGACGGGAGGCTCCCGGAACACTACGCGCTCCCTACGACCCGACGCCCGGGCAAGGGAGCCCTCATCGTCTCGCCGGCATTCTAGCACGCGTTTCGCGGAACCGTCAAACGCAGGCCGGCCGATCGCTACTTCCGAACGGCGGACGGCGAGGGCTTCTCGATCGGCACCCCGACGAGACTCCCCCATTCCGTCCACGATCCGTCGTAGTTGCGGACGGTGGGGTAGCCCAGAAGGTACTTCAGGGTGAACCAGGTATGCGATGATCGTTCGCCGATCCGGCAGTAGGCAATGATTTCCTTGTCGGGAGTGATCCCCTTTCCCTGGTACAGCGTCCTGAGCTCGTCCGCCGGCTTAAAGGTCCCATCCTCGCGCACGTTCTGAGTCCAGGAGATGTTTTGCGCGGTGGGGATATGGCCGCCACGCTGCGCCCCTTCCTGCGGGTAGGCGGGCATCGCAATGAGCTCACCGGTGAACTCCTGCGGTGACCGCACGTCCACCAAGGCGACGGCGGGTTTGCCGAGACGCTCGAGGACCTGATCCCGAAACGCCCGGATGCTGAGATCCGCTTCCCGCGCCCGGAACGCCGTCCGGGGGAAGGTGGGGACCTCGATGGTCAACGGGCGGCCCTCGGCGATCCATTTCCCCCGCCCGCCGTTGAGGATCTTCACACGCTCAGCCCCGTAGATCTTAAACAGCCAGAACGTGTAGGTCGCAAACCAGTTGTTCTTGTCGCCGTACAAGACCACCGTCGTGTCGTTCGCGACCCCCTGCGCCCCGAGCAACTGCTCAAACTGCGCCTTGCTCACCCAGTCACGACGGACCGGATCCTGCAACTGCGTCTGCCAGTTGAAGTGAACGGCCCCGGGAATGTGCCCCTGGCCGTACAGGGTCAGGTCCTCTGAGACTTCGACGACTCGAACCGCGGGATCGCCCAAATGTTCGCTGACCCACCCCGTGTCCACCAGGATATCGGGGTTCGCGTACGCTTCCGGCATGGATCTCCCTCCTCACACATCGCTGGAATATGCGGCACGTTGGTGCTTTGGAATCGCGGAGGCCGCGCTGACTGAAGACCCGGTGTCGACGAGGGGAAGGGCGGCGAATCAGAGCCCCCCGACGAAGGCTAGAGCGGCCTCCGCTCGGGACAGATGCACTGGCGAGGCAGATGTGGGATTCGCATCGGCGACTCCTCCTCTTCTAACATTCGAAGAAGGAAGGTGTCAAGAGCCGGCTGCCGCCCCCAGATTGTGCGTGTAGCGCTGCGTGACATAGGCGGCGTATGTTCCGTACGTCAAGAGTTCTCCGTGCGCGAGGTTGGGAATGCTGCTGACCGCATACTGCAGCGTGAAGGCAACCGAGGACAGGGCCAGGATCGCGCCCGTCACCACCCCAAATCCAACCCCCAACAGGATCGTGTCCATGTCCTCACCCCTGTCGATCGCCGCTTATCCCGACCCCTGCACCCCTCCGCAACCCCCCATCCGCCCGAGCGCCGCCTCCCCGACGGGTCGATGGGAAGGGATCCGGCCCGCGAATGCACGAGGCTTCCCCCCGCTGCCAGAATAGCCTGACATCGAGAGGAAGCCTCGCCGTCTCACATCGTCACCTCGCGTCCGCTATTCGCGAAGCCACGCTGCGCCTGCTATGGAATTGTGGCTGTGCCCGCCCGGACGACCGAGCCGGTCGATCCCTGCCCCGCTAGGCGGGGGCCTTCTCGTTCAGCAGATCCGTCGAGAACGGGAGCACGCCTGGGATCAACCACTTCGTCCACATGTCGTCGATCTTTGCCTGGAAGTAGTCGATGTCGTCGTCGGTGAAGTGAGCGAACCGCCCCTGCTTCAGAAGGTAGTCCCGCACCGGAAGCCGCTTTTGCCGGCCCTCCACGATTCCCCGGCTCTTCCCGTACAGACGAAGCTTGTGATTTTCCACGTCGTAGAGGGGCCAGATGCCGGTCAGGACCGCGAGTTCACCCAGCTCATGGGAGAGCATCGGATCATAATCCCACCCCTTGGGACACGGGTCGATGGAGTGAATGAAGGTCGGCCCGCCGATGCTGAGCGCTTTCCGTACCCGATTCATGAAGTCCACGGCATAGCTGGCACAGACCGTGCCGACGTACCGGCATTCCGGATGGCCGGCGGCCAGCATCGCCGCCACATTCTTCTTCCAGCGTTTGTGGAGGATTCGCTTGACCTTGCCGGAGGGGCTGAACGTCGTCACCGCCCCGTACGGCGTGCTGCCCGAGGCCTGGATGTCGGTGTTCGCGTACGACTCGTTGTCGTAGAGGAGTATCAGGTGGTTGTAGTCCATGTGCTGCAGGGCGCCGGAGATCGCAGACAGGCCCATGTCGGCGCCGCCGCCGTCGCCGCAGAAGGAGATCACGTTGATCGGCTCCCGCTTGATCTTGCCCTTGCGCATGAGGGCCCTGAAGGCCGCGGCCGTTCCGACCGCCGCTGAACCCGAGGAGCCGAGTTGGGTGTGCATCCAGGGCACGACCCATGATGTGCTGTAATAGGTCGTGTTCGCGACGTACATGCACCCCGTGCTGCCGAGGACCACGGTACGGGGGCCGGCGGCCTTGACCATCAGCTTCATGACCAGGGCGGACTCGCAGCCCTGGCAGGTGCGGTGGCCCGACGTGAAATACTCCTCCAGCGGCGCCTTCTTGACGCCCTTGATCGGCTCCAGGACGGGAACCGGTGCGTCCAACATCGCGATCTCAGGGGTATCCATCGCTCATCGCCTCCTAGGTTCGCACGCCGATCCACAGGGTGTCCGACGGCGCCTTGCCGGCCTCCGCCGCCTTGCGGGTATGGTCGATCATCTCCCGAACGCCGGGAATCGTCACCTCGCGGCCGCCGAGCCCGATGATGAAGCTGACGACGGGCGGGCGCTTCGGCTGATTGTACAACGTCGCCCGGATCTCGTTGGCGAGCACCCCGCTGTTGAAGGGGGAGCCCATGGAAAAGTCCCGGTCGATCACCCCGACCGCCTTGAACCGCGACAGGAGCGCACCGAGCCGTTCGTAGTCGAACGGGCGGAACCAGCGGATGCGCACGAACCCGACCTTCTGTCCCTGCTCGCGCAGCTTCCGCACCACCACTTTCACCGGCATGGACAGCGTCCCCATGCCGACCAGAACCAGTTCGGCGTCGTCGGTGCGGTACTCTTCGAAAAATGGGTTGCCGTCCCCCCGACCGAAGATCCGGCGGAAGTCCTTGTACGCCTCCTCGACCACGCCGCGGGCGTTCCGCATCGCCTGATCGGTCTGCCGCCGGATCTCCATCAGCCAGTCCTCGTTGACCTGGGGGGCGATGGTGATCGGGTTGTCGGGGTGAAAGCGAAGGTCCCCCCGGTTGTACGGAGGCAGGAACTCGTCGACCCAGGTCTTGGGGGGGATCTTCACCAGCGACTGGGAGTGGGTGAGAAACGCCCCGTCTGTGCTGATCGCGCACGGCAGGAAGACACGACGGTCCTCCGCGATGCGATAGGCGAGCAACGTGGTGTCGAGCGCTTCCTGGGCGGTGTCGACCCAGACGTGCATCCACCCGAGATCCCGCGCGGCAAGCGCGTCGTTGTGCTCCGTCCCGAATGCCCCGGGATCGTCCAGGGCCCGATTCCCCACCATCGCCAGCAAGGGGATGCGCAGAGCCGGGGTCACGGCGATGGCCTCAAACGCATAGCACCAACCGACTCCGCTCGAGCCGCACATCGCACGGGCGCCGACGGCCCCGGCGTGCTTGGCGATTTCGAACTGACTGTGCTCGCTCTCGGCAACGATGTACTCGGCATCCTGCTCGCCGTTGGCGATCTGTTTGGCCACGTACTGCATCAACGTATCGTACGGCCGGATGGGATACGCGGTCAGCACGTCCACATCCGCGAGCCTGGTGGCAACCGCGACCGCCTCGCTTCCGCTGATCAGCGCTTCCTGCTCGGCTTCTGCGATCCGGACCGCGGTCGCCGAATCGGCATCCATTAGTCCTCACCCCCCGGTGTCCCCGTGCCTTGTTTCGTCACCTGCTCCTCGTACAACCCCCGGTAGCGGAACCCGTGCGACCGCTCGGATCGAACCTTGATCTTCGATTCCACCCAGGCTTTGTAGGCACCCTTGTCCTGCTTGAACTGTTCCCACTGGCTCTTGTTGTTGTCGAAGGCCGCCTCGTTGACCATGGTGATGCACTGGTCGACCGGGCAGACCGCCTCGCAGACTCCGCAGCCGCAGCAGGACTCGGCGTTCAGGTCGTACGTCCCGTCGGGCATGACGTCGAAGCACGAATCGGGGCACTGCAGCCAGCACAGCGTGCACTTGATGCACTTGTCGAAATCGACAACCGGCCGCATCGTCCGGGTGGAGAACTTCTTGAAGTAGGGATTCCGCGCCGGCCGGTAGCCGCCGATCTCGTCCCCATACTTGATCGGCTCCCCGAGCTTGATCGCATCGATCGTGACGCCTTCCCGCATCTTGGTCCAGCCGGGCATGTCGAACCGGTAGGGGACCTCAGGGTTCCCCTCACCCGGCTTCACGGTGCGTACCGTCGTCTGGTCGTACGCCCGGCGCGCCGACCGAACTTTGAGATCGTCCCGCCACTCATCCTGGATCGCGGCGGTGATGCTGTCGAGGCTCACCAGTTCCGGGCACACCTTCGGAAGCGCCCCCAGGATCCGGACGTCGGTGTGGTCGTCCTTATACACCCACAGCCCAGAAAAGCTCGGGATCGCCGGGAGCACCGCCAGGCGGTAGGGGTGGGTCTTGGTGTGGCAGAACTTGATCAGTTCCTCCGCGGGGAGCGTCGAGGTCACCACCAGCGTGCCGTTCTCGCGGATCTTCTGATTGATCGGCTGGAGGCCGTACCAGGCCCAGGATTCCACGCCCTTGCACATCATGTCGTCCACGTTGACCGTAACGTCGGTCTGCTCCGGCTCGTACTGGGCCATGCTGAGCTGCAGTTCTTCCTCGTCCGGAGCCACGATCGCAAAGTTCTTCGCCGGGATCCCGTTGCGCTCGGGTGAATCCCCATACCGGCCGAAAGCGGTCCCAATCTTCCCTTCCTTGCGCGCCGCCAAGACGATCCCGCGGCAGATATTCTTCGCCAGGGTCTTCTGGAAGATCCCCCGGTAGACTACCTCCACCGAGATGGTACGTGCCATCCCCCACCTCCTGCCGGGCTCACGCCCCGGCTGCGGACCTCGCCCCGGTGCCTGCTCCAGCGCCCGGCGCACGTCCTGCCTTCTCACCGCCCGCGGAGCGGTCTCCACGTGCGGCCTGACCATCTGCATCCTCTCGCCTCAGCGGGGAGAAGAGGATCTGCTCGATCTCCTCGATGTGGAGCCGCATTTCGGCCGCGGCCGCCTCTGGATCCCGACTACGGATCGCGTCAAGGATCCGGCGGTGGCCGTTCAGCGACTTCCCGGCACGTCCGGGTCCCTGCAGCGAGCGGGCCCGGCTGTCTTTGAGAAGATCCATCACCACATCGATGACCCGCAGAACCACCTGGTTCTTCGCAGCGGTGGCGATCCGATAGTGAAACTCGTTGTCCTCGGCGATGGCGATCTCTCCGACTCGAACCCGCTCGGCCTGTCGGGTCAGGATCTCATCCATGGCCTCCAGGTCCTCGGCGGTGGCGCGCAGCGACGCCGCTCTGGCCAACGGGGGCTCGAGCATTTTGCGCATGTCGAAGAGATCGGCGGTGAGGTCTTTGGACGCGGCGAGCGCGTCGGCAAGGGGGCTCACGATCGCGTCAATGGGAATCTGCTTGACGATCGTCCCCTCACCTGGTCGGGGCTCGACCAACCCCCGCATCTCGAGCACGCGGATGGCGTCGCGGACCGACGTACGGCTCACCCCGAACATCTCGGCCAGTTCACGCTCGGGGGGCAGGTGGTCCCCCGGCTCCAGCCGACCCTCGGCGATCAACCGATGGATTTGAGACGCCACCTCGGCATAGACCTTGGTGCGTCGCACCGGTTCAAGATCATCGCGGATCGGCTTGCCCGTGTCCTGAGAGATCGACGCGTCCCCCGGACCGGCCGTGGGGCCGGTTAGTCAGTGCTGGCCCAATGGTTGGACCAATGTTCGCGTAAAGTATAGGAACTTAAATGGAGGTGTGTCAAGAGCCTCCAGGGTCTGAGATGGGGCCCGAAGACGCTAGGGGGCCCTCCGATTGAGTGGTCAAACGTTTGGATGGCCGGATTGCTCTAAAAAGCCAGACGGGGGTGCCTCAACGACGCCACCCCCATCAGAACCCCCCTGAGACTCGAAGGTTTGGGGATCGCGGGAAATCCGGCCGGGGAAGGTCGTTGCCGCCGTTGCGCCGCATGAATCCCGTGTTTGGTCATGCCCCCCCGTGGCGGTCGGCCGCCTCCGGCCTGACCACCGGCACGGCGAGCCCGGCCGCCGGCAGACGGGATTCCACCGCCTCCGGGGCATACCGGCGGAGAAGGTCTAGTCCGAGCTTGGCTCGCCTGACCCGCTCACGCGACAAGGCGATCGCGGTGTGCTCCAGATGCCCTCCGGAGGGATAGAGATTCGGGGCATTCCGAAGGCCAAATTTGACATAGATGGGCGCGGCCACGCGGACCAGTTCCGGAATCTCGTAGTGTCGCACGAATCCTCCAATATCGTCCGGCGCCTCGACGTACACGTCGAGCGGGATCTCGACGGCCTGCCGTATCGCAGCGATCTGGGCGAGGGTAAGGTCCGTGGGGATGTTGAACGTGTTTGCGCCCAACCGTTCCATCAGTCTGATCGCCGCGGGGTTGGCCGATCCCATCATCACGCTGATCTTGAACTGCATCTCCTGCGGGACCTCGCCCGCCCGGCGCATTTCATCGGCGACCCACAGCGCCCCCTCGTCGGCCAAGAGCACGCTTCGAATCCCGAGCCGCGACGCCCGCCTAACGTCCTCCAAACAATAGACGAGCTGGTCTTGCCCCCGCAGTCGCGACGCAACCACCCTCCCCCCGCTGGAAACGGCCATGGCGCCGACATCCCAAGCCGCATGCGGGCGGGCGAAGAGGCTGACTTCCATGTTCCGAGCGGCCGCCAGCCGGGCCATCGCCAGGATCTCGTCGTCAGTTTGCAGCATGACGCCGCTCCCCTGCGAAACCCGATGGATCGTCACGCCGAGGCGATCCGCTTCCTCGAGAATCGCCTCGAGCGCGCGAGGGCCTTCGGTGCTGGGGATCTCCACCCGGTATTGCGCCCCATCGGCAAAACGTTTGGCCGAGGTCGGAAGGGTATGCGCGTCGCCCTCCGGCAATCCCAAGCGGCCCAAGAACGCCCGTGTTTCCTTCACGCCTTCCCTCCTATCCTCTGGGCTCGGCAGATCGTCGAGGTCGGTCGAGATTGCGTGAACAGCGCGGTCCATTCGGGGGACCGGTTTGCGCGCGCATCATCGTCACCGAATCTGTGGGAAATTCATGCCTGAGGCCATTCCCCCGCCTCCCGCCACTGGACGTCGACCGGGTGGACGGCCAGATCGATTCACGGTGCGAGGATCCGGAGCCCCCACCCCCAACACTTCTTGGGCCCTATTGCGTCGATCGCCTCGATGGGTGTTGAAGAACCTGGCGTCCGGTCCCCATTGACCACGATGAGGAACATCGCGCCCTCCGCATCGCGGGTCGCCGTCACCGAATGGACAGGATCATCACGGGCCGGAGGAATTGCGCGGTGTATCTCGATCCTTTGACAACCCGGGGGGAAGTCCTTCCTCTCCTGCTTTGGAGGTTTCGGCGGCCGGGTGCGCATCGACACCTCAGGCTCCTCACCGCCAAGTCCAGCCATCGTCGGCTCCCGCCAAAGGGCAGCCACCGAAGGGAGGAACCACTGTATGACGCTTTCCCAGAAGATCGCCCTCGTGACGGGAGCCAACCGGGGGATCGGGTTCGAAGTCTGCCGACAACTTTCGGACGCGGGGCTGCACGTCATCCTCGCCAGTCGAGACCCGGTGAAAGGCCGACACGCCGCCGGGCGGCTGCGGGCCGAAGACCGGGAGGTGAGCGTCCAACCCCTCGATGTCACGGATCCGAAGAGCGTCGCCGGGCTGCTTCGCGCGGTCCGGAGGCAGTTTGGCCGTCTCGACGTGCTGATCAACAACGCCGGGGTCTACCTCGACGAAGGGGTGAGCGTGTTCGACGTCGGCACGGCCGTGATGCGGGCAACCCTGGAAGTGAACTTCTTCGGGCCACTCTCGCTGTGCCGGGCGTTCGTCCCGTTGATGCAGGCGCACGGGTACGGGCGGGTGGTGAACGTGTCCTCGAGAGCCGGACAGCTCACCGGGATGAGGGGGCGGACAGCGGCGTATAAGGTGTCGAAGGCGGCGCTCAACGCGCTGACCCTGATCGTGGCGGACGAGGTTCGTCCCGCCATCAAGGTCAACGCGATGTACCCGGGGTGGGTCCGCACGGACATGGGCGGCCCGCACGCGCCGCGAAGCCCTGAGGAGGCCGCGGACACCGTGGTCTGGCTGGCCACCCTGCCGGCATCCGGGCCGACCGGGGGGTTCTTCCGTGACCGGAAACGGATCGCCTGGTGATCGGTGTTCGCTCTGGACCATTCGGCGGCACCGCACCGGCGGCCGAGAGGAAACGCTTCGACGCGGGAGGTCTGCGCTCTGAGAAGATCCCGCGCGCGTCGTCCATGCTATCATGAGGCCATGGCGCTCTCGGCGGTTCCACGACGTCCGCCCTTCCGGCGGGGCGAAGAGGTCTCGCTCGCGATCGACCGGATGGCCTACGGCGGCCGCGGCGTGGGACGCGTCAACGGGTACGTGGTGTTCGTGCCGGACACCGCGCCCGGGGATCGGGTTCGGGCTCGCCTGTGGCGGGTCAGGCCCGCGTACGCGGAGGCGGACTTGGTGGAAGTCGAGACCCCCTCGGAGGCCCGCACCGCGCCCCCCTGCCCCCACTTCGGCCCCTGCGGTGGGTGCGTCTGGCAGCACCTGGACTATCGGACGCAGTTGGCGGCAAAGGAGAGCATCGTCCGCGAAAGCCTGGCCCACCTGGGCGGCCTGCGCGATCTCGAGGTGAGGCCCATCCTGCCGATGCCCGACCCCTGGTACTACCGGAACAAGATGGAGTTCGCGTTTCACCCGACGTCGATGCTCGGCCTGCACCGACGAGGTGCGTTCGACCAGATCGTGCCGATCACCGACTGCAGGCTCCAATCGCCGACGACGAACGAGATCCTTGGAATCGTGAGGGAGTGGGCGGGCGCGTCGGGACTCTCGCGGTACGACGCGCGCACGCATACCGGGCTGCTCCGTCAGGTCGTGATCCGTGAAGGAAAGCGCACGGGGGAGATTATGGTTGGACTGATCACCGCTGCGCCGGAGGTGCCCGGGACCGGGATCCTCGCCCAGCGCCTCGTCACGTCGGTCGCCGGGATCGCCAGCGTCGTTCACGGAGTCAATCCCGGCCCCTCGGACGGCCTTCCGCTCACGGCCGTCTCGCTCCTAGCGGGCCGGCCCTATATTATGGAAGAGCTCGCGGGGTTCCGTTTCCGGATCGGGTTGGAAACGTTCTTCCAACCCAACACCGTTCAGGCCGGCCGCCTGGTCGAGGTGGTCGAAGCGGCCGCGGCGGAGCGGAGCGGTGGGGTTGTCTTCGATCTCTACTGCGGCGGCGGAACATTCTCACTCCCGCTCGCGCGCCACGCCCGCCGCGTCTATGGGGTGGACATCGTTACCGCGGCCGTCGAGGCCGCCGCGGCGAACGCCACCGTCAACGGCGTGGCGAACGTCGAGTTTGCCGCCGGAGACGTCCGCCGGCTGCTGCCGGAGTTGGTCCACCGGACCGGTCCCCCACAGCTCGTGGTCTTGGACCCCCCCCGCAGCGGCGCTGGCAGCCGGGTGATGCAAAAGATCGTCGCCACCCGGGCGCCGCGGATCGCCTACGTTTCGTGCAATCCCACCACACTCGCGCCCGACCTCGGCGAGCTGGTCCACGGCGGGTACGCGATCCGGACGGTGCAGCCGGTGGATCAATTTCCCCACACCTACCACGTGGAGTGCGTCGTTCTGCTCGAACAGGACGGCGTGCCGGCCACCTGAGGAGGTCGCGGGCCGCCGCCCGAGGGGAACGCCGCTAGGCTGCGCCCGCCGTCTTCACGAAGAGCGGCATCAGGTCGACGCCTCGAAGCGTGCCGAGGCTGCCGTGCGCGGACGCCGCCTCGCTGAACTCCTGGCTGCCGTCCGGGGTGACGCCCGCTCCGGCGAGGAGCAGCGGCACCGGATCGTCGGAGTGGCTGTGTAGCGCGCACGGCGTGGCATGGTCGGCCGTCACGGCGATGATCAGCTTCCCAAGGTCGATCGAGGGCAGCAGCGTGCCGAAGAACGCGCGGTCGATCAGCGCGATGACATCCCGCTTCGCCTCCGGCTCGCCGTCGTGACCGGGCTCGTCGGGTCCTTTGATGTGGATGTAGAGCCCCCCGGTCCTGGTGATCTCCCGCGCCGCCGTCCGCGCCCACTCCGCATAGACGGTCGCTTTGTCCGCCCCGCTCGGCGGCACCGGAATCACCGTCATGCCGGTGAGCTCGGCGATTCCTCGTTCGACCGGCATCTCCACGAAGCACCCGAAGGTGACGCCGAACCGTTCGGCGATCGGCGGCATCGTCGGGAGGTGATCTCCCCCGTCTCGCACCAGGATCAGGTTCGCGGGCATGTGGTGTTCGCGACGCCGCTGCTCGTTGGTGGGATGGCGGTCGAGCATCTCGTACGCCTTTTGGGTAAACTCGTTGACGAGCGCGGCGGCGATCCGGGCCTCCTCGCTCCCATCGAGCGGCTCGCACCGCCCCACCGTGGAGCCGGCGTGGGCGACCGCCACGCCCAGGCCTTCGACGCGGGCATAGGCGGGATCGGTGTTGCTGATCTTTCCGGAGAGGCGGCCACCCCTGCGCCGGAGCACCACGCCGCACCGATACCCGATGCTGGCCCGCACCTCCAATTCCGCGGGCGCGGCGGTCAGGCGCAGATCGGACGTCAGGGCATCGGCCAGCGACCGGGCCTCTTCGGAGGTCAAGTTGCGCCCCGCTCTGCGGTCGAGGATCCGCCCCCCCTCGCCCCCCGTGGCGAAGTTGCCCCGAAGGGCCAGATCGCCATCGTGGAAGGGGATGCCCGCGCCGACCGCCTCGAACACGCCGCGGCCCGTATGGTAGGCGAACGGATCGTACCCGAGGATCGCCGTCACCGCGACGTCCGACTCGGGAGCGATCCCCTGCCCCACGGTCTGCACCTGCCCGGTGCGGCCTCGGCGGGCCAGCGCGGTCATGTGCGGGATCTCGGCCGCTGCCAGCGGCGTGCGGCCGCCGAGCGCCTCCACCGGGCGGTCGCCCAGCCCATCGAGGACCACATAGAGGATCGGGCGCATCGGCCTACTTGCCCAGCCGCTCGACGAGTTCGCGGCTGAGCGTGCCGCGCGAGGTTTCCTCGACCGGCCCGGTCAACTTGAGGGAGAAATCCGAGGCGACGTGAACTCGAAGGACGCCCCCAGGGCTGTGCACCGCGACGTCCCGCCCGGTGTACCCGTGGCGAACGCAGGCGGCCGCGACCGCGCTGCTGCTGCTGCCGGACGCCATCGTCTCCCCCGCGCCGCGCTCCCAGATGCGGATGGTGACCCGGTTGGTCGAGTCGACCCGGACGAACTGGACGTTCGTGCGGTGCGGAAACATCGGATGGTGTTCCAGGCTCGACCCGAGCTGCGGCAGGTCGATCGAGGCGAAGTCATCGACAAACACGACGCAGTGCGGGTTGCCCACCGAGACCGCGGTGATGCGGAGCGTGTGGCGGTCCACCGAGATCTCCTCATCCACGACCTCCCGATCGCGCCCGGTGACGGGGATCTCGCGGCCGCGGAATGTGGCGCGGCCCATCCCGGCGGTGATCATGCGCACGCGACGGCCGCGCAGCTGGAGGGTGATCGGGACGAGCCCGCCTCTCGTTTCAAGCGTGAACTGCGCACGCCGGGTGTAGCCGTGGTCCCAAAGGCACTTGGCGAAAATTCGGGCGCCGTTGCCGCTCTTCTCCGCCTCACTTCCATCGGGGTTGAAGACGCGCATCGCGAAATCGGCGCGACGGCTCCGCTCGATCGTCAGGATGCCATCCGATCCGACACCGAGGTTCCGGTGGCAGATCGCCCGCACCGCCGCCCGGGAGAGCGAAAACGAGAGCGCGCGGGGGTCAACGACGAGGTAGTCGTTCCCGAGCGCGTGCGACTTCACGTACTCGTTCCGCCGCAACCGCGCCACGACGCTATCGCCCCCTGGAGCGCCGTTGGCGGGTGCGCTGGCGGCGGAGGGCGTTGTCGACGATCCGGCTCACCAGTGCGGTGAAATCGATGCCCGCCGCCGCGGCCGCCTTGGGCAGCAGGCTCCCGTGGGTCAATCCCGGGATGGTGTTCAGCTCGAGCACCAGGACCTTGCCGTCGGCGATGAACATGTCCGTCCTCGACATTCCCTCGCACCCCAGGGCCCGGTGAGCGCGGAGGGCGAGTTGCTGGGCCTGCTTCGCCTGGACCGCGCTGATCCGAGCTGGCACAATCTCCTCGCTGCCCCCCGGGGTGTACTTGGCCTCGTACGTGAAGAACTCCCGCTTGGGCACGATCTCGATCACCGGGAGGGGGGACGGGATGCCGGTCTTTGGATCCTCGAGGATCGCGCAGGTGATCTCGGTGCCGCGCAGATACTCCTCGACGAGCACGACGTCGCCGAACTCGACGGCACGCTCCACGGCCGGCGTCAGGGCATCTTCGGTGCCCACGATGCTGACCCCGACGCTCGAACCCTGCGCGTTCGGTTTCACCACGCAGGGGAACCCCAGATCCCGGGCGACCTGGGCCGCCACCTCCAGCCGATTGCCCGGCCACGCGCCGCCGTCGACGGTGACGAACCGGGGGAACGGCAGCCCGTTCGCCATCCCGATCTGACGGCTGCGGAGCTTGTCCATCGCCAGCGCGCTCGCCAGCACACCTGAGCCGGTGTAAGGGATGCCAAGCAGTTCGAGGAGGCCTTGGATCGTGCCGTCTTCACCGTACGGACCGTGCAGGACGATGAACGCCAGGTCCACGGTTCCGTCGCCGACCGTCTCTCCGATGCCGTGGGGAGCCATGGTGGTCGCTCCGGTGGCGGTGGGGACGCCGCCCACCTCGGGAGGACCCGCGGCGCCGGCCAACCTCAGCAGGTCCGGCCGGGGGAGGAATTTCCCCTCGCGCGTGATTTCGTAGACCAGCGCATCGAACCGGGTGCGGTCGATCGCCTGCAGCACCTGCACGCCCCCAGCCAACGACACATCCCGTTCGGGCGACGGGCCGCCCATCAAAATGGCGACACGCGGACGCTTCGCCCCGGTCGTTTTCGGATCAGCCGCCATGAGTCCCGGGGCATCTTCGGGGATGGAGGAGCAATCCCTGCCGGTGCCGTACGATGATCGCCATGTCGGTCTCCGGTGTGATCTTCGACCTCGGCAGCACGCTCATTCATCGCACGGGCCTCGAGCTCGAGCGCGAGAAGTGCGCCGCCCTGGCGGCGCTCGCCCGGACCGAGTGGGGGTGCCGCGACTCATCGGCGCTGGCCGCCCGCCTGCTCGAGATCCGCCTCGATGGATGGCGCCGGTCCGAAGAGGAACTTGTCGAGCGGGTGGCCACCGACTCGATCGCCACGGCCTTTCGAGAGATGCACCTCCCCACCGATGCGGCCACCCTGCGCCGGGCCGAACGGGCTTTCTTCGAACCCGAGGTGCGGATCAGCCGGCTTTACCCCGGCGCTCTCAAGGCGCTCGATGCGCTCCGGGGGATGGGATTGCGCCTGGGGATGATCAGCAACGCCACCAGCCACCAGTTGATCCTTGACATCACCGCCAAGCACGGCATCGGGGCGTACTTCGATCCGCTCCTGACCTCCGCCGGGTTCGGGAAGGTCAAACCCCACCCAGCCATTTTTACCCAGGTCCTGGACGCCTGGCATGCGGCCGCGGCGTCGGTCGTGATGGTCGGGGATACGCTGGGCGCGGACGTGCTCGGGGCTCGCACCGTGGGAATGCGGTCGATCCTCGTGGATATCGAACCCAATCCGGCGAACACCGCGTTCGCGGACAGCACCCGGCCGACGGAACGGGTCACGTCCCTGGAGGAAATCCCCTCGCTGCTCAACCGGTGGGCCGCCGCTCCCCCACCGGGGTAAGCCGACGTTCGGGCGGAGAGGCCAGCCTCAGGGACCGCCCGACACCGCACTCGGCGCCCGCTCCGCTCCGCCAAACGCCCGCATCGCTTACCGGATCCGCTCCGCGGCCTCGCCCCCCGGAGAGGTGAGGGAACTCCGCGGCCAGCCGGCGCGCCGACCCAGGAGGAGCGACTCGTGCAGCCGCAAGCTCGCCGATCTGATCCGGGCCGCTCGCGGCCGGATGAGCATTCTCACCGCGTGAATGTCCCCCCCGCTCCGCTTCACGCCAACCACCCGGGGGATGGTCTCCAGCCGAAGCAGGGTGGGGAGCGCGATCGCCGCCCGAGGGATCACGTTGTACACGAGCGTGTACCCTTCGCCCGTGCTGCCGCCGACGACCAGCCCCAGCGCTCCCGCCTCGCAGCACGCGCGCCTCTTCGCGCAACGCCCCCAGGTCCACGTCGCCCTCGCGCGTGAGCGGGGTGAGCATCGGAGGAATGATTCCGCGCAGCCGCAGCGTGCCCATCATCTCTCCCTCCCGCGTTCAGCCGCCGGAGCGGGCGATCAACGGGCGCTCCTCTCCACGCCTCGCCGATCCGTCACATCCGGCTCAGGGCTTGATCGAAGTCATCGATCAGATCCTCGAGATCTTCCGCCCCCACCGAGACCCGGATCAGGCCGTCGGCGATGCCGGCGGCGAGACGGACCTCGCGCGGCATGTTGACGCTGGTCGTCGAGGCCGGGTGGGTGACGAGCGTGCTCACCCCCCCCAGGCTGACGGCCAGTTTGCCCACGCGCAGCGCCTCCACGCACCGCGCGCCCGCGGCGACGTCCCCCCGCACCTCGAAACTGAGCATCCCGCCGAACCCGCGCGTCATCTGCCGGGCGGCGACCGCGTGCCGGGGGTGCACGGGCAGACCGGGGTAGTGCACGCGGGCGACCTTGGGATGGTCGGCGAGGTGCCGGGCGAGCGCGAGGGCGCTGGCGTTATGCCGGTCCACCCGCAGCCCCAAGGTCATCAGCCCGCGGAGGAGCAGGTATGCGGCGAACGGGTCCAGCACCCCGCCGAAGGTCCGCATCGTTGTTATGCATCGCCGGATCAACTCGCGCGATCCTACGATGACGCCGGCCGTGACGTCGTGATGGCCGCCGAGATACTTTGTGGCGCTGTGGCAGACGAGGTCGACGCCGAGCGCCAACGGCGTCTGGTTGTACGGCGTGGCGAATGTGTTGTCGGCGATCGTCCGGGCGCCGTGGGCCCGCGCCAGCGCCGCCACCCCCGCGATATCGATCACGCCGAGCAACGGGTTGTTCGGCGTCTCGATGTACAAGAGGCGAGTGCTCGGCCGAAGCGCCCGCTCGTACGCGCCGACGTCGGGATCGTCGAGCAGAGTCGCCTCAACGCCGTAGCCGGGCAGCACCGTGTTGAACAGGCCGAACGTCGCCTGGTAGACGGCGTTGGGGGCGATGACGTGATCGCCCGCGCGCAGGAGGCTCACCGCGGCGGTGGTGATCGCCGCCATTCCGGACGAAGTGGCGAGCGCGGCCTCGCCGCCCTCCAGCAGGGCGACCTTCTGCTCGAACGCATCGGTCGTCGGATTGCCCCAGCGGGTGTAAAAATACCCGGTCCCGGTCTCTGCGCCGAGCCGCGCCCCTTCCTCGACCGTATCGTACCGGAACGTCGCCGTCTGGTAGATCGGCGTCACCACCGATTTGTTTGCGTCGGGAACCTTTCCCCCGTGTATGGCCCTCGTGTTGAACCCCCACTCGTGTGCCGCCATCCGCGATGCCTCCTTACGTCCCCTGCCGAGAGTACTCGCCCATGACCACCCCCGCCAGGATCGCGGCCGCCCCCACCGCCTGGCGCCCGTTGAGGCTCTCCCCCAACCACAAGATCCCAAGGGCCAGCGCGGCCACGGGTTCAACCGTGAAGAGCAGTCCCACCCTCGCCGCAGAGGTAAACCGCTGGGCCCACGTTTGGACCAGATACGCCACCCCGGTGGCCGCCACGGCCATGAACGCCACCGCGCCGAGCGCCGGCAGGGGCACCTCACCCGGGAGGCGTTCAAACATCCCCGCCGCCGCAGCCAAGACCGCCACGGTCCCGATCTGGATGGTGGCGAACCCTCCCGGGGGAAGCGCGGCCGCGAACCGTCCGACGAGGACGATGTGCACCGCGATCGCGCCGGCACAGCCGAGCACCAGCAGGTCCCCCGCTCGCGGGCGCATGCCCTGCCAGGCCAGCAGCCACAACCCGCACGCGGCGGTGATCACCCCGGCGACGGTCAGGGGGGACGACCGCTGCCCGAGCCAGATCATGGCGAGCAACGGCACGATCACGACGTTCATCCCCGTGATCAGGCCGGCCTCGCTCGCCGTCGTCGAGCGCAGCCCGAGGGTTTGGAGCGCGTAAGCGCAGAACAACACGGCCCCCGTCACGACCCCGCGGCCGACCGCCTCGCGATTGGCGGATCGCAGGTCGCACCGGACGAACGGCAGCATCAGGACCGTCGCCAGCGCGAACCTCAGCCCCAGGTATTGGAACGGGCCGAGGTGACGCAGCACGATCTTGCCGAGCGGGAATGTCGCACCCCACACCACCGCCACGCCCACGAGCGATACGGCGGCGGCGGTGCGCTGCAGGGCCGGAGGCATGCCCTTGCGTTCGAGGGGCGTGGAGGCTCCTCCTCCGGACGCGTGCCTCGGCACAGCGCAGGAGATTCCCCCGCGCGGGCCCGAACCACTGCCCGTGCCTATCGGCGCCCACGTCTCGATCGCAGGCAAGATCTACCAGGCGATTCCCCGAGCCCAGGCGCTGGGCTGCGAGTGCCTCCAGATCTTTTACGGAAGTCCCCGGCAATGGCGCCTCGTCTCCTATCTTCCGCAGGATCTCGCGGAGTTCAAGCGGCGGCGGGCCCAGGCCGACCTCGGCCCGCTGGTCGCCCACGCGCCCTACCTGATCAATCTCGCCTCGCCCGACCCCCGCCTCCACCGGCGCTCGATCGATGCGCTGGCGCACAGCCTTCAAGGAATGGACGCCCTCGGGGGAAAGGCGGTCATCACCCACATCGGCAGCGCCATGGGCAGCCCCTGGCGGACGGCGCGCGCCCGCGTCGCGCGGGCCCTCCGCGCCGCCCTACGCCGCTGCGCGCACACGCACATCCTCCTCGAGGGCAGCGCGGGCGGGGGCCTGGGAGGGACATTTGCGGAGCTGCGCGAGATCATTGACGAAGCCGGAGGGCACCGCCGCCTCGGCGTCTGCTTGGATTCGGCCCATCTTTTTGCGGCCGGCTGGGATCTGCGCACATCGGCCGGCGTCGCCGAGTTGGTCGAGGCGTTCGACCGGGCGGTCGGGATGCGCCGTCTCCGGGCCCTCCACCTGAACGACTCCAAAGCCCACCTGGGATCCCACCTCGACCGCCACGAGAACATCGGGGAAGGCACCATCGGCCGGGCGGGGTTCCGCGCGATCTTCGGACATCCCGCGCTGCGCGATCTCCCCGCCTTTCTGGAGACGCCGGGGTTCGCCCGCGCCGGTCCGGACCGCGAGAACGTCGAGCGGCTCAAACAGCTGAGGGCCGCGGCCCTGCGCGCGGCCGAGATCTCCGCATGAAGTGCGCGACCCATCCCGACAGGAACGCGCTCGGCTACTGCGCGCAGTGCGGAAAACCGCTCTGCAAGGAGTGCCTGGTCCGGCTGAGAACAGGGAACTACTGCGAGGAATGCGCGAACAATCCGGGCGGCCGAGTGGCCAGGCCGCGCCGGCGCTTCCCCTGGTGGACGATCGCCCTCGTGGTGATGGGAATCCTCGCCCTCGCCTCGGTCCTCCGCTCGTTCATCCGCTGAACGCCGCCGGGAAAGGCGTCGCCGGACCGAGTCCCCCAAAGGGTCGATCAGTCCCCCGTCGCCGGCGATGGAATTCCCGGCCGGGGTGCGGGGGCTTCGGGAGCGGCCCCCATCCGCACGAACAGATCCTCCAGGATCACCCGCGGGTTCCCGTTATGCCGGAGCGCGGCCTTCGCCGCTTCGATGGCGTCGACGACGCGCCGGAGGTCTTCCGCCCGCCGGCGTCCGGCCCATTCCGCCACATCGCCTTCGCAGTCTCGGTTGGTGAGGAGGTCCGGATCGCCCGCCGCGCGCCAAACGACGAGATCGCGGAACCACCACTGCGCGATGTCGAGCCATCGCTCCACCTCATCCCGTTGCCTCGCCACGGCTTCCGCCGCGTCGAGGGCGCTGATGACATCCCCGCGCTCGACGGCCCGGAGCACGGCGAGCACCTCCGCGCGGCGGGTGAAGGGCTCATCGCCCGCGCCCGCGGCGTCGAGCGCGGCGCCGACACGACCGCCCGCGATCGCGGCCAGGTAGCGGGCGCGCGGCGGCGGGACGCCCGCCCGCGAAACCAGCGCCTCGGCGACCGCGGCGGACGGCACGAACGAGAAGCGCACGAGCTGCGACCGGGACACGAGCGTGGGGACGAGCGCTTCGGTCGACTCCGAGAGGAGGATGATCACGCTGCGAGACGGCGGCTCCTCCAGGACCTTCAGCAGGCTGTTGGCGGCCTCGGCCCGCATCTGCTCGGTGTCGACGATGATGAACACCTTCCACTTTGCCTCGTAGGGGGGATAGGCCGCCTCATGCTTGAGGTCCCGGACCTGATCGATCGCCACCGCGCGGCGTTCCCCTCCGGACTCGGCCCGCCCCGGGGTGATCACCCGGAGATCGGGGTGGGTCCCGACGGCGACCTTGCGGCAGGCCGGGCAGGTCCCGCACGCGTCGTCCCCCCCGCCGGCGGTGCAGAGGAGCGCCTGGGCGAAGGCGCGCGCGGCGGTCTGACGACCGACCCCAGCGGGGCCGACAAAAAGGTAGGCGTGGGAGATGCGGCCGCTGCGGAGCGCCCCTTGGAGCAGCCGGCGGGCGTGCGGCTGGCCGATGAGGTCGCGAAAGGGCATGGGGGGCGCTGGCCCTAGATCTTCACCAGCCGTTCCACGTCCACGACGAAAACGACGGCGCCCCCGACTTGGACTTTGACCGGCGCGGAGATGTAGGAGTCCACCGGCTCGACCACCGGCGGCAGCGGACTGACGAGCTGCTCCCGCACGTGACAGGTTTTCTGGATGATCGCGAGGACGTTTTCTACCCGGCTCTCGTCGACGCCGATGAGGATCGTGGTATTGCCTTCCCTGAGAAATCCCCCCGTGCTCGCCAGCATCGTCGCCTGAAACTCGGCTTTGACCAGATCCTCCATCAGGCGCCGCTTGTCTTTATCCTGGACGATCGCAAGGATCAGTTTCATCGGGACCCCTCCCTGCCGGGCCCCTCTCCCCGGCGACCCAGCATCTCCACAACAACCCGCCGGATCTGGTCCTGCACGGCGCCTACAGGGCCCCGCGCGTCGATCACCGCGATGCGTTGGGGCTCCTTCTGGGCTAGGGAGAGAAACCCCTCCCGGACCCGCTGGTGGAAGGCCAGCACCTCCTGTTCCATCCGGTCCCCCGCCCCCCGGGTGCGGGCGGAGACGTCGGTCTTGGCCCGGGCCCGCGCGAGCCCGGTGGCGGGGTCGATGTCCAGCAGCACGGTCAGATCCGGCGCGAGGCCGTCGGTCGCGGCCGCGTTGACGCTGCGAACGACCTCGACATCGAGGCCCCGCCCGACCCCCTGGTAGGCCAGCGATGCGTCGACGAACCGATCGCAGACCACCCACCGGCCGGCCCGAAGGGCGGGGACCACCACCTCCCGAACGAGTTGTGCCCGGGACGCGGCGAAGAGGAGCATCTCCGTACACGGTGTCATGTCGCAATGTGCGGGGTCGAGCAGGAGGGTTCGGATCCGCTCGCCGATCGCGGTCCCCCCGGGCTCGCGGACACAGACCACCTCCCGACCGCCGCCGCGGAGATAGTCCGCCAGCAACCGACCTTGCGTGGTCTTACCCGCCCCCTCGGGGCCCTCCAGGGTGATGAAGATCCCCCGCGAGGGCAGTGGGGAGCGCACTACGGCCCCGGCCTCCCCGCGGGGGTCATTGCGGGTAGATCACCACCCGCCGGAACGGATCCGTCCCCTTGCTTTCGGAACTCAGCCCGTACCGCTGAATGAACTGGTGCTGCATCCGCCGGATATAAGAGTTCTGCGGAGACAGTTCGACCGGCTGGGCCGATGCCATCACCTCGGAGATCGCCTCTTCGACCTCGCGCAGGGCCAGGTCGTCGCTGCTGAGACGGTTTTCGATCCCGAAGACCGTCCGCAGGCAGGACTCGATCTGGGAGAGCGTGTTGCTCTTGATCACATGCATCCGCAGCCCGCGCGTGCCGGCCTCCCGCACCCGTTTCGGCTGGCGCTTCTCCTGCGATTTCAGGGTGATGAGGAGATCCGCGTCGGCCAGGGTATTCGCGATGCCGGCCGGCACCCGCAGCTCGTGGATCGCCCGCTCCAGTCGATTCCGGCTCACGGCGTAAGGGTAGATCCGGACGATCTTGGCCGGAGCCTTGACCGCGGGCGGGTGACCGTCGAGAACCGCCGGCAAGCGCGGCTCCTCATCGCCGCTGATCCGCACCTCCCCCTCGGGGGTCCGGGTGCGAATCTCGGGGTGCGGAACGTCACCCCGGAGGAATCGATCCACGACGTGGGCGACATCGTGGTGCACCGCCAGCTTGTCCTGTTCCTGGATCTCGATCACAACCTCGAACGTGGGCGGGGCTTTGCGCTCCAGCACGGTCTTTTGGGTGCCACGGCGGCGTGCCTCTTCATCGCTCAGCGTTACGGCCTGGATACCGCCGACGAGATCGCAGAGGGTCGGATTCTGCAGCAGGTTGTCCAGCGTGTTTCCGTGCGCGGTAGCGATCAATTGGACGCCCCGCTCGGCGATCGTACGGGCGGCGAGCGCTTCGGCTTCCGTGCCGATCTCATCGATCACGATGACCTCGGGCATGTGGTTCTCCACGGCCTCGATCATCACCGCGTGCTGGAGCTCCGGGTACGGCACCTGCATGCGCCGCGCCCGTCCGATCCCCGGATGCGGGATATCCCCGTCCCCCGCGATCTCGTTGCTCGTATCGACCACCACGACCCGCTTGCCGATCTCATCGGAGAGCACCCGCGCGGCTTCCCGCAGCAGCGTCGTCTTGCCGACCCCCGGCCGGCCGACGAGCAGGACGCTTTGCCCGGCTTCGATCACATCGCGGATGATGTCGACGGTCCCGAACACCGCACGCCCGACGCGGCACGTCAGCCCGATGATCTCCCCGACCCGATTCCGGATCGCGGAGATTCGGTGCAGCGTCCGCTCGATCCCGGCCCGGTTGTCCTTGCCGAAGGTTCCTACACGTCCGATGACGTGCTGCATCTCCTCGCGGCTAACGAACTCCTCCGCGAGGCGGACGGCGCGGCCGGGGAACCGCGCCTCGGGCTCGCGGCCCAGGTCGAGCACGACCTCGAGCAACTCATCCAGTTCGGGCTGCTGCTCAATAGCCGAGCGAATGGGGGGAGGCAGGACGCCGAGGAGCACGTCCAGGTTGTCGGTGATGTGGATCTGGTGTCCGCTCACCCTGCGTCACCTCATCCCGGAATGCCGGGCGTTCGGTTGGCCCCCCGGGGGAAACAACAAGGAGGAGAACCCGGCTGCCTGGCTCTCCCCCAAACGGTATCGCGCCCGATATGCGGCTGGAACATCGCTGCTTCCATTATAGGGGGAGGGCCCACCGCCTGCAACTGATTCAACGGGCGTCCTCGTGGGCCGGCCGGTCCCAGGCCGCGGCGGGGGGACCCCCGATCACTCCACAGCGACGATCAGGCACTTGAGGTACCTCAGTTCGGGCATCGCGGGGTGGACCGGGTGGTCACGGGCCTGAGAACGTACCTCCAGGATACGGATGCGGCGCCGCGCGTCCCGCGCCGCCTCGTTCACCACCGCGACGAGATGTGCCTCGCTGACGTGATACGAACAGGAGCACGTCACGAGCCATCCGTCCGGACCCAGCACCTTGAGCGCGCGAAGGTTGATCTCCTTGTATCCGGCGAGACCGCCGGCGAGCGCCGCCTTGGTCTTGACGAAGGCCGGAGGGTCCAAGATGACCAGGTCGAACCCGGGTCCCGCAGCGGCGAGTCGCCGCAGCCCGTCGAACGCGTTTTCGCGCAGCCACCGGCACCGGTCCGAACAACCGTTGCGCGCGGCGTTCCGCTCCGCCCCCGCAACGGCGGCGCCCGAGATCTCCATCCCGGTCACCGAGACCGCCCCGTGGGCGGCGGCCTGGATCCCCCACGCCCCGGTGTACGCGAATCCGTCGAGGACGCGGGCGCCCGCGGCGAGCTCCGCGGCCCTCGCCCTGTTCTCGCGCTGGTCCAGGAAGAACCCCGTCTTCTGGCCCGCGGCGATGTCCACGAGGAAGCGGCAGCCTCCTTCCTCGACCTCCACCTCCGTCGGCCCGCCGCCTCGAATCCACCCGGTCTGGCGCGGGAGCCCTTCAAGCCGCCGCACCGTCGGATCGTTGCGTGCGTAGATCCCCCGCGGGTGGACGATCGCATCGAGTAACCCGGCGAGCATCTCCTTCCGCTTATCCATTCCCAAGGTGAGGGTCTGGATGACGAGCACATCGTTGTAGCGGTCGACGATCAACCCGGGCAGACCGTCGCCCTCGCTGTAGACCAACCGGCACGCGGTCAGCGCCGCGCCGAGGCGTGCGCGGAGCGCCGCGGCGCGGTTTAGGCGGTCGGCAAAGAATGCCTCATCGAGCGGGCGGTCGTCGGTGGTAAAAAGGCGAACCGTGATCACCGAGCGGGTGTTGAGGAGCCCCACCCCCAGGTGGCGCCCCGAGGCCGTCCGCACCGCGACCGCGTCCCCGTCCTCCGGCTCTCCCTCGATGCGGGCGATCTCGGTTCGGTACACCCAGAGGTGGCCGGCGCGAAGGCGCTGTTCGCGGCCGGGGCGGATGACGACCGCGGCGGGGGCCGGAGGAACCCTACCCGATCTGGCGGGAAGGGTGCCGGGGGCGGGAGCCATGGGGGCCGACTCGGTCGCCGATGTGGCAACACGGCACCAGCACGCGGCGGGAGGTCAAAAGAGGCTGGTCTGCGCCGGTTGATCCGCCTTCGGCTCTTCCGCGGCGCCCCCGAAGATCCGGATCTCGCCGAACACCCCGTCGTACCCCGGCCGGATCTGCACGCGTCCCTCGCGCACGCGCCGCAGACCCTCCACGACCCGTGGCCGGGCGTACCGGGTCACCTCGTCCAGCGGAACGTCCATGAGGACGGCGAACTCATTGCCGAGCGCCTGGACCAGCTTGAGGTACTCCTCGCGCACCGTGTTGGTCCCCGGCTGCGACCCGAGGGCTTCGGCGATGATCTCCTCGAGCGGGATGAGGTGGCGAAACGGCACCCGTCCGGGCCCCGCCGCCTCTTCCTGCCGGCTGGCCAGGGCATCAACCCTCGACATCACCCCCACCGTCAGGGGCCGTCCGCACGCCGGACAGATTCCCCGATGGGCGCGGGTGTCTTTGGGAGCGAGCCGCTGGTTGCAGGCCCGGTGGCCGTCAAAGTGATATTTCCCTTCTTCGGGGAAGAACTCGATCGTGAACAGGAATTTGCTCCGATCGCGCCGCCGCAGGATCCCCAGGATCTCCGAGTAGTCGAGGGCGCAGTCGAACACGTTGGCCTCTCGGCCGAGCTTTGCCGGTGAATGCGCATCGGAGTTGCTCACCAGCATCACCCCATCCAGTTCGGCGATCCGCCAGTTCATGGGGGGGTCGCTGCTCAGCCCGGTCTCCACGGCGTGGATGTGTCGCACCTGGTCACCGAAGCATTCCTGGAGGGAGTCGAACCCGGAGTTGCTTCCGTAGAGGGAAAACCACGGCGTCCAGACGTGCGCGGGAATCAGCATGCACTCGGGGGAGACCTCCATCACATACTCGACCAGCTTGTCGCTGGGCAGCGACAGCGTGGGGCGTCCGTCGGCCATCAGGCTCCCGAATCGCGCCAACACGGCGTTGATCCGATCGACCACCTCGAAGCTGGGGGCGAGCAGGATGTTGTGGATCTTCCGCAGGCGCCCGCCCTGCGGATAGATGTTGCTCACCTCAGAGGTGAGCAAAAAATGCCGGTCGCCAAACGTGTAGAGACCCCGGCCGTTGGGCTTCAGCTTAGCGCGGAGTTCGCGCAACCACACGGGATGGGTAAAGTCTCCCGTGCCGACCAGGGTGATGCCCTTCAGGGTGCACCATCGCGCCAAGGCCTCGACATCCATTTCCCGGCTGGTGGCGCGACTGAATTTCGAGTGCAGGTGCAGATCCGCGACGATGCGCATGGGAGAGAATTCGTCCCACCGAACGCTTATCCTCTTCGACGGGTTAGACTTGCGCCAGCATGCCGTGCAGGAGGGCTTTGCCGACGATCGAGAACAGCGCGGGCCGTCGCAATCCCGCGACGCCGAGGCCGCGCAGCAGCGGGAGGAACAGACGGGACTGGAACTGCGTATCGCCGACGTGTTCCACGCTGGAGCGGATCTGCGGGCTCTCCGCGATCAAGCGGAGCAGGACGTCCAGGTCGGCGTCCGACAACCGGTTGATGGCGCGGCGCCCGTACGCCGTGAACGCCACCTCGCGCCCAAACCGCCGCCGCCAGCGCCGTTCGTACTCGGCGAGCGCCGAGCGCTCCCCGGCAACGTACCGGGGTGCCACCTCCCCGGCGATGCGACCGGCGATCATCGCGTAGTAGATGCCGCCGCCGGATGTCGCCTTCACCTGGCCGGCGGCGTCTCCCACGATGATCATGCCGTCCGTACTCGCCGGACCGCCCGGCCCCACGAGCCCGACGCGACCGGCGACCTTGGCCTCCACCACCGCCCCGGCGAACCGGGCGCGCACCGCGGGGTGCGTGGCCAACAATCGGTCGAGGTACCAGACGGGGGGCCGGCGGGCGATCAGGGGATCGACGCACAGCCCCACCCGGGCGCGGTCCCCACCCAGCGGCATCACCCAGGCAAAGAAACCCGGAGCGACCGCCCGGCCGAAAAAGACCTCCGGGGTATCCACCGCCATGCCGCCCACCCCGCGCATCTGGTACTGCAGGCCCATCGCGTAGCGGCACGGCAGGGAAAGCCCGAGCGATCGGGGAAGTCTCGGCGCGGCCCCCTCGGCGTCGATCAGCAGGCGGCAGGAGGTCTCAAAAGCTTGACCGCGTTCCTGGCCGCTGACGATCATCCGGTCGCCCCCGCGGCGGGCCTCGGTGACGCGGATGCCCACCCGAACATCCACCCCGGCGGAAACGGCGCGCTCGACCAGCCAGCGGTCGAAGGCCACCCGATCGACGACATAGGAGTCGACGGTCGGCCGGCGGACGCGCACCCGGACCCCCCCGGGGGAGTGAAACACCGCCGCGCTGACCGCGTTCAGGGCCAGGGATTGGGGGATTTCGAACTCGGAAAACGCATGGCGCGAGAGCTTCCCGGTGCAGTGACTGGGCAGGCCGACGGAACGGTGCTCTTCGACCAGGAGCGTGCGCAGCCCGCCGCTGGCCGCGGCGCGCGCGGCCTCCGCCCCCGCCGGGCCGGCACCGACGACGATCACGTCATACCCCATCACCGAGGTGTGGGGGTTCGGGACCGCATCTGGGACTTCCTTTGCGGTCCCGCTCGTTGTGAGAAGTGATGACGATTCAACTCGCCGCGGCGCTCTCCCTGATCCTCCTGCTGGCGGCGCCGACGCCCGGGCCCGCGGTCGTCGCCCCCGAGGAGATCGTGCGGGAACTCGTCGATGTGCCTGGCGCGGCCGAGCCTCACACGCCGCCCGAATACAACCGTGCGCGGGCGTTCCGGTACCATGCGCCCGGCGGTCCCGCCCCCGCGGTCGTCCTCGTCCTCATCCCGGGGCTGAACTCGGGGCCGAACACACTGGACGTCCTGGCACGGGCGCTGATCGCCGGCCACGGCCCGGGGCTCGAGGTCTGGGCCGTGGCGCCGCGGGCCACGTTGCTCCAGGACCGCCGAGGCATCGTCGCGGCGCTGGCCTTTGGAAACCCCGACTTCGCGCTCGGGTACTATTACGGGGCACTGCCGATCGACGGCCACACCTTCCACCTGCTCAAAGGGTCGGAGGTCCCGTACATGGCCTACTGGGGATTGGACGTCCACCTGCGCGACGTGCACGCGCTGATCCATGAGGTCCGGCGTCGCGACCCCGCGGCCCGCGTGGTGCTGGGGGGACACTCCCTCGGCGGGGTCTTCGCCGCGGCCTACGCGGGGTATGACTTCTCCTCCATCCCCGGAGCAAACCCGTCGACCGCACCGCCCTCTCCTCCAGACATCGGCGCCCGAGGGATCTCCGGGCTGCTGTTCGTCGACGGCATGCCGCTCCACGTCCCCCTGCGCCTCTCGCCGTCCCGGTATCTCCACGGGGTCCGGATTCCATCCTTTATCCGCATCCCCGGGCTGGAAAACCTCATCACCACCGACCCTTCGAAGCGCGTCGCGCCGTTCACGAAAACCAGCAAGCTCGCGCGGACGCAGGACAGCATCCTCGTCGATGTGGTGAGCGTGTACGCGTACTTGAAACCCAACGACCGCAGCTACTTCCCGTTCTATCCTCGCCGGGGGCTGGCAATCACGAACAGCGCCCTCGTCGCCGCCATCTTCTCCGATCAGATGCAGCCCGATCGATTTGTCCGCGCCGCCGTCGAAGTCCCCGTGGGGGTGTTCAAGCGGGTGCCCGATCCGACGGGGATCAACCTGAGCGGACTCCTCGATCTGCAGGGCGGGCGGCCGGCACCCGGGCATCCCCTCATCTATCTGCCCGAGGAGAAGGGGCAGCCGGGGGTGCGCGTGCACCTGCGCCAGCTGCTGGGCGCCATCCTCAGACCGGGGGGGGAATTCACGGAATGGTACTTCCCCTGGAGGATCGTGCTCGACGTTGGGCTCGCAGATACCCTGGACACCAGCGACGCGTTTTCCCGACAGTACATGAACCTCACGCACGTCCGGGACACCGATGTGCCGATGCTCATCATCGGCGCCGGGCACGGGCTGGTCCGGTCCGTGGGGGCCACCGAGTTCTACCTGCGCCACGTCGCCACCCCGCGAGACCAGATCGCCGTCCGGATCTTCCCCGACTACTCCCACCTGGACGTCGAGGACGCTGATCCCAATCCTGCGGTCTCCCTCATTCTCACCTGGCTGAACAACGTGGTACACTAGGCGTCGCGGGGGGACGCGGATGCGAAAGATCCTGGGGACGATGCTCGTGCTACTGCTGGCCGCCTCCGTCGGAACCGGCCCCGGTTCCGCGTGGGCCGGGTGTTCCGCCCCGCTGTTCGCCTATCGGCACGGGACGGTGACCTTCAGCGAGGCGGGCCGCACCGCCCGGATCCGCGTTGAGATCGCCGACAAGAGCGACCAGATGGAAGTGGGGCTGATGTGCCGGCCGTCGTTGGATGCGGACGCGGGGATGCTCTTCGAATTTCCGTACCCGACCGAAGGCGCGTTCTGGATGAAGAACACGCTGGTCCCGCTGGCGATCGCGTTCATCGATTCTGACTGGCACATCGTGCGGATCATGGAGATGGCCGTGGCTCCGGACCCGACCGCCGACGATGCGAGCAAGTTTCCCCTGTACGAGCCCAAAAAGACATATCGCTACGCCCTCGAGGTGAACGCCGGGTACTTCACAAAACACAACCTGGACGAGCACGCCGAGGTGCGGTTCATCTCTGAGGGCAGCCTCGCTCCGGGGAGGGAGATCCCGGCTGAAGTGGCCAACGAACCGATGTCGACGCCTCATCCGTGAAGGCATGATTTGACGCTTTCTCGGTGGTGAAGATTGAATCCCGGCTGGGGGGGCGAGCCCGGACTCTCATCCTCGAAATAGCGCCATCTACCGCAGAAATACTCAAGTTTTCACCGTAATCCTTTCGATTTCTTATTGAATCGCTCCCCGGCCCTCTGTTATGATGGGGGCGCCCCAAATGTGAAGCTTTTCCACCTTAGATCGTGCAGAACAGCACAATTCGGCGCGCGCCAGAGCATTCGGGAGTCCGGAAGGCCGGGAGCTCCGACCGCGCCCGCGGGTTGCGGGGCACATTCTTCACTAAGGAGGACCGTGGATGAGCGAATCTGGCATCACCCTTCCGGCGTTCGGCAGGGTCGAGTCCACACTGCTGTGGCTCGTCTTCGCCGCCGGACTATGCGCCCTCGCCTACGGGTGGTGGCTGATTCGCGGCGTCCTCCGGCGGAGCCCGGGTCCGGCGTCGATGCAAGAGGTGGCCGCCGCCATCCAGGAAGGCGCCCACGCCTACTTGGGACGGCAGTTCCGGACGATGTCGGCGTTCATCCTGGCGATTACGGTTGCCCTCTACGCCCTCTATCGTCCGATCTACTCGAACCCCGTCCTCGCCGTCGGGGTTGCCCTGGCGTTTCTCTTCGGCTGCCTGGCGAGTTACGGGGCGGGGTACGTGGGCATGAACCTCGCGGTGCGCGGCAATGTCCGGACGGCGTTCGCGGCGACCCGCAGCTTCAAGGAAGCTCTGGAAACCGCCTTCCACGCGGGGACGGTGTCCGGCATGTTCACGGTCGGCCTGGGCCTGCTCGGGGCGACGGCGATCTTCGTGCTCTTCCGCGGAGACGCCACCCGGGTGCTCATCGGCTTCGGGTTCGGAGGATCCCTCGTGGCGCTGTTCATGCGCATCGGCGGCGGCATCTACACGAAAGTGGCCGATGTCGGTGCCGACCTCGTGGGCAAAGTCGAAGTCGGCATCCCCGAGGACGATCCCCGCAACGCGGCGACGATCGCGGACAACGTCGGCGACAACGTCGGCGACTGCGCGGGGATGGCGGCCGACGTCTTCGAGTCCTACGAGGTCACCCTGGTGGCGGCGATCATCTTGGGCGCAGGCACGCTCCTCGACCCGCGCTTCCGCGCGCTCTACGGGGGACACGCCTCGGCCTTCGCCCTCAAGCTGATCTTGTTCCCGCTGCTCGTCCAGGGGGTCGGCGTGTTCGCCTCGATCCTCGGCACCCGGTTCGTTCGAGTAAAGAGCGACGAGATCAGTGATCCGATGCGCCCCATCAACACGGGGTTGTGGATCTCCGCGGTGGCCGCGGTGGTGGGCTTCAGCGCGGTCAACGCCGCGTACCTGACCGACCCGAACACCGGCGCGGTGGATTGGCGGTTTTCCTTCGCCACGCTCACCGGTCTCGTCTTGGCGCTCGTCATCAAGTGGCTGACCGATCAGTATACGAACCCGGCGCGTCGGCCGGTCACCGAGATGGCGTACTCAACAAAGACGGGACCGGCGACATTCCTGCTGTCGGGGCTGGGGTTCGGCCTGGAGTCCTCGGTGTGGGCGATCCTCGCGGTCGCCGCCACCATTCTCGCGTCGTTCACCATCTTCCAGGGGGATTTGGCCCTGGCCGGATACGGGGTGGCGCTCGCCGGGTTGGGACTCCTCAGCGTGACGGGCTACATCCTCGCCATGGACACCTTCGGACCGATCGTCGACAACGCCAACGGTATCGTGGAAATGTCCGGCGCGGACGGGCGGGGCCACAGCGACCTCGCGACGCGGGTCGTGGCACAGCTGGATCAAGCCGGCAACACGACAAAGGCACTGACCAAAGGGTTCGCCATCGCCACCGCGGTGATCGCGGCCACCGCGCTCTTTCGATCGTTCGCGGACCAAGCCCAACTCACCGCCTCGGCCGATGCCCTCCGCCAGACGCTGGCCGCGGGGGGCGCGTCCGCGACCGCAGCGCTCGACCGGGTGGGGATTCAGGTCAACCTCCCCCTCATCTTCATCGGGCTCCTGATCGGCGGCGCCGTCCCGTTCCTGGTCTCGGCGTTCCTGATCCGGGCGGTGGGGCGGTCGGCGTTCGAGGTCGTGGAGGAAGTCCGCCGCCAGTTCCGCGAGATCCCCGGCATCATGGAGGGCAAGGCGAAACCGGAGTACCACCGCTGCGTCGATATTGTCACCCGCGCGGCACAGCGGGAACTCCTCTCCCCCGCGATCATCGCGATCGCCGCCCCGATTATGGTCGGATTCGGATTGGGGGCCGCCCCGCTCGGGGGCTTTCTGGCCGGCGCGATCCTCACCGGGCAACTGCTGGCGGTGTACATGGCGAACACCGGCGGGGCCTGGGACAACGCCAAGAAGAAGATCGAGGACGGGTTCCTGGGGGGGAAGGGCACCGAATACCATAAAGCGGGCGTTATCGGCGACACGGTCGGCGACCCGCTGAAGGACACCGCCGGCCCGGCCCTCAACCCGCTGATCAAGGTGATGAATCTCGTGAGCCTCCTCATCGCGCCGGTGGTGATCGCCCCGCTGGGTTGGGCGGTCCGCGGCACGATCGTGGCGGTGGCCGTGGTCCTGATGGCCGTCGCCGTCGCGGTGAACCGGCGGAGCGCGGTGACGCCCGAGGACATCGAGGCGGCGGCGCGGATGCCGGCGAGGGCGCAGTGAGGAAAGGATCCCGCCTCCCGGCGCCGGCGCTCGATGTCCGGGAGCAACTGGCCCGGAAGGCCGCGGAGATCTCGGCGCTGCGCGAGATCAGCCGGACGATCAGCGAGGCCACCGACCTCGATAGCACGCTCACCCTGATCACCCGCAAGACGGCCGAGGTCATGCGGATGGACAGTTGCTCAATCTACCTCCTCGACACCCCGCGCGAGTACCTCGTGCTCAAGGCGACCACCGGGCTCGCCGCCGAAGCGATCGGCCGCGGCCGCCTCCGTCTCGGCGAAGGGCTGACGGGGTGGGCGGCGCAGACAGGGCAACCCGCCGCCTCCGCCAACGCGCCGGCGGACCCCCGCTTCAAGTACGTCCCGGGGACCCACGAGAACCGGTTCCATTCGCTTCTGGCGGTGCCCCTGGCAACGGGCGGAAAGATCGTCGGAGCGATCAACGTGCAGACGACCGGCACGCACGAGTATCACGAGGACGAGGTCGAGCTGCTCAGCATCATCGCGGATCTGGCGAGCGGGGCGCTGGAAAAGGCCCGGCTCTACGACAGCATGCGGCGTCAGATCATGGAGCTCAGCACGCTTGCCGAAGTCAGCGAGACGCTGACCTCGCCGCTCTACCTCGAACAGATCCTGCGTCTTCTGGTGGAGATGGCGAGCCGCGTCTTCGAAGCCCGCCTCTGCACCCTGATGCTGCTCGATGGGGACGAGCTGCGCCTGGCGGCGGAACACCCCGAGAGCGAGCGGCCGCGGATGCGGCAGGCGCTTCGGATCGGCGACGGCATCCCGGGAGAGGCGGCCGCTTCCGGCCAGCCCGTCTGGAGCCTCGACCTCGACACCGATCCCCGGTTCCACCCTCAGCTGCTGCCCGAAGGGACCGCGGCCGGATCCGTGCGATCCATGCTCTCGGTGCCGCTGCGGGTGCGGGACCGCACGCTTGGGGTCGTGAGCTGCTATACCGGGCGACGCCATGCCTTCTCGCAGAACGAGATCAACCTGCTGCAAACGCTGGCGAACCAAACCGCGCTCGCGATCGAGAACGCCGGGCTGGTGGTGAAATCGGCGATGGTCCGCGAGATGCACCACCGCGTCAAGAACAACCTCCAGATGATCGCGATGCTCCTCAGGCTGCAGATGCGCGACGGCCGCGAGGTGTCCGGCCGGGAGGTGCTCACGGAAACGATCAACCGCATCCTCAGCATCGCGGCGGTGCACGAAATCCTTGGGGCCGAGGGTCTGCGCCAGGTGACGGTGCGCACGATGCTGGAACGGGTGGTGCACACGGTCACGCAGACGATGGCGCCGCCGGGGTTTGCGCTCGACGCCCGGATCGAAGGCGACGACCTGAGCCTGCCGAGCCATCAGGCCACGTCGCTGGCCCTGGTGGTCAACGAACTGCTGCAGAATGCGATGGAACACGCCTTCCCCGGCCGGTCGGCGGGCCGGGTCGTCATCACCCTCAGCGAGGGCCGCGACGAGATCCGGGTGGAGGTGCGGGACGACGGGGTGGGGCTCCCCGACGGCTTCTCCCCCAGCCGGTCGGCGGATCTCGGGCTGCAGATCGTCCAGACCCTTGTGCAGGACGACCTCAAGGGTCGCCTTTCGCTGACCAACGCCCGCGGAGTACGCGCCGCGATCACGATGCCCCGCGCCGCGGGGAGCTGATCGATGGCCGACGCGATGCGCATCCTCATCGCCGACGACGAGCCCGTCATCCGCATGGGCCTCAAGACCATGCTGGAGGAACACGGGTACAAGGTCGTCGGCGAAGCCCCGGACGGCGAGCAAGCGGTGACGCTGGCGGGGAAGAGCAACCCCGACCTGATCTTCATGGACATCAAAATGCCCGGGCTGGACGGGATCGCGGCGGCCTCCACGATCATGGCCCGATCGCCGAAACCGATCATCCTCCTCACCGCGTGGAGCGAGCGCGACCTCGTGCAGCGAGCACAAGAGGCTGGGGTCCTCGCCTACCTGGTAAAGCCCGTGCGCGAAACCGAACTCATCCCGGCGATCGAGGTCGCCATCGCCCGCTTCCAGGAGCTTCGCGCGCTCCAGCAGGAGGTCGGCACCCTCAAGGACACCCTGGAGACCCGGAAACTCGTCGAGCGGGCCAAGGGGATCTTGATGAAGCGCGAAGGGGTCGACGAGCAAGAGGCGTTTCTGCGCATCCAGCAGCAGAGCCGCAACACCCGCACGGCGATGCGGGAAATCGCCAGGGCCATTCTCGTCTCCGATGAGATGCGCCGGCATTCGACCCCGCCGACCTCCGGGCGGGTCGAGGTGCGGACGCCGGCGGATCTCCTGCGGGTGTTCTGCGGCGTCCGGATCCTCCCGGGGGCGCCCGGGGCGACCGACCTCTCGGTGTCGGGGATAGACCCGCTGGCCTATCTCTCGTTGGGGCCCGGGACCGAGGTGACCGTGGAAGGCTATGTCACCAGCCGGACCGAGGACGGGGAGTACGGCCTCGGCATCGGCTTTGGGATCGCGCCCAGCCCGCAGGCGGGAGAGAGTGAGGGCGTGGTGATGTGCGTGATCCAGAACGCCCTCCGCCCCGGCGCGTTGACCGCGGGCGGGACGGCCCACAGCGCCTACGCGCAACCGCTCGACGAGGTCATGGCCACCCAACAGCAGGTCACGGTCACCGGCCTGCTCCGCCTGATGCCCGACCAAGCCTCGGCGGGACATTCGATCCTCCCCCACCTGCTGGAGATCCATCCGGTGCGGAGCGTCACGACCGAACGCGGCCTGACCTTGCCGGCCATCTCCCTTGATGCGCCCGGTGGCCCCGAGTGGACCGAGGTGGAGACGGTCCACCCCATGCCCTTCGGCGACTTTTCGCCGCACACCCATATTGGGGTCATGGGGACGGTGCTGACGTTCCGCGAAGTCCCCCCGCTTGAGACGGCGTACGTGTACATGACCGGGCGGTTCCTCGGGGGGCGGAGCCAATTCGTCGAGGGACGGCCCTTCCTGTTCGCGTTCGGAGACGCTGCGGGTCGGATTCGGATCACCGCGGCCACCATCCCCGGGACCCCTGCCTACGAGGTCTCGCGGCGGTGGCTGTCCTCGCCGCCGACCGGACCGATGACGGTGGTCGGGCTACGCACATTCAACCTCCCCGCGCTGTTTGCGCCGGGCGGCGGGCGGGTGGAGGTGGTGCTCTGCCCGGTGTTCCGCATCTTCCCGGGAACGATCCGAGGCTCCTCCGCACCCGCGCCCACCGCGCGGTTCGAACTGATCCCCATCGGCGGCGAGCCGTCCATCAGCGAAGATGGCTCGCGTTCGGCCCGGCGCGGAAAGGCGAAGCGCCCCGGCAAGAAGCGCGCACGAACCGGGGCCGCCAAACCGCGGACGGCCAAACCCCACGCCGCCCAGAAGCGGCCCGGCGCACGGTCGGGACGCGGGCCCAAGGCCCGGGCGCGGAAACGCCCCTGACTGGGTTCCCCGTTCCACCCATTTGTCAGTTGACACTTACGTAAGACTAAACTAAAATATCGGGTGTGGAGGACGCCATCCGAGCCCTGGCCGAACCGCGCCGGCGCGTGATCCTGCGCCTCGTCTACGACACCGAGCTCTCGGCCGGCCAGATCGCCTCGCACTTCGATGTCACCCGGCCGGCCATCTCTCAGCACATCACGGTTCTTAAGCACGCCGGCCTGATCACCGAGCGGAGGGCGGGCACCCGCCGCCTGTACCGGGCCCGCCCGGAAGGGCTGGAAGAGCTGCGCGAGTTCCTGGAGGGTTTTTGGGACCACAAGCTCGACCTGCTCAAGCACGCCGCGGAGACCGAGGAAAGGGAGGCCGAACGGCATGACCATCGACGAGGCCACCGTCATCAGGCGCGTGATCCGCATCGCGGCACGCCCTGAGACCGTCTTTACCTTCTTTACGGACCCGAAAAAGATGGTGCGGTGGAAGGGGCGGCAGGCCACCCTTGACCCGCGAATCGGGGGGACCTACAGGGTCGACATCAACGGACGGAACATCGCCCTGGGGGCATTCGTGGAAATCGTCCCATATCGGCGCGTGGTGTTTACCTGGGGCTGGGAAGGAGACGGACCTCCCGTGCCGCCTGGTTCTTCGACCGTCGAAATCACGCTCGCCCCGGACGGCGACGGGACGATCCTCACATTGATCCACCGCGATCTGCCCGCGCCTACGCGCGAGGCGCACGCCCACGGATGGGAGCACTATCTGGCCAGGCTGGCGGACGCCGCGGCCGGCCGAGACCCAGGGCCGGACCCGTTGGCGACGCCTCCCGTCTCCGCGGGCGGCCCCGGGGAGTAGCCCCACCCGGCGAGAGGAACCCGGCCCGCGTCCCGGGACCGCGGATGTTATCGATTCGTCACACGCGTTCGGAATATGTTGATGGTACAAATCGCAAAAGGAGGAATCACCGGTGCCCAGAGTGGTGCATTTTGAGTTGGCCGCGGACAACCCCGAGCGGGCCGCGAAATTTTACGGTCAGGTATTTGGGTGGAAGATCACCAAATGGGAAGGGCCGGAGGACTATTGGCTCGTCACGACCGGCGACGACAAGCAGCCCGGCATCAACGGAGGCCTGATGCGCCCGAGGGGACCGCAGAAGGTCGTGAACACCGTCGACGTTCCCTCGGTCGATGAATTCACGGCGAAGATCACGAAGAACGGGGGCAAGATCGTCGCGCCGAAGATGGCCATCCCCGGCGTCGGCTATCTGGCGTACTGCCAGGACACCGAGGGCAACGCGTTCGGGATCATGCAGTCGGACGAAACCGCCAAGTAGCGGATGCGAGGAGGAATGACGATGGACGAACGGACGCTGCTCCAGCAACAACTCGCCGGCAGCCACCAGGCCGTCCGGTACGCCCTGAGCGAGGTCTCCGACGACGATGCGCGCCGGATGCCGCACTCGGCGCTGTCCCCGGTGATCTGGCAGGTGGGACACCTGGCGCTCACCAACGCGAACTTCAGCCGGCGCGCCGGCGTCACGCCCGGGTCGGCGCTGCCGGCGACGTACGCGGATCTGTTCAAGAGCGGGACCGGTGGGAAGGCTGAGTACCCCCCCCTCGCTCAGATCGTCCAGGCCTTCGACGACAGCCACGAGGCCCTGGTGCGAGTGGTGGCGGAGGCAAACCTTGACGCCGCGGATGAGGGCCCCCGAGGGCTCTGGAAGAACTACGCGGGGATGTTCAACTTTGCGAACGCGCACCGGTGGTACCACATCGGGAAAATCATGTCATTGCGGGCGCTCCTCGGGAAACCGCGCCTCTTTGGATAGAAAAACCAGGGGGAACGCCGGGGGCGCCCGCGACCGCGGGACCCTCGGCGTCCCCGAAAGGCGGTTGACTTCCCCTCGTGCGCATGGTATAAAAATCCCGTAGTGAATAGCGGTACCGGGGGCCATGACGCCTCCCGGGCGCTCAGCGCTCGGGGGGCTTTTTGTGTGCCCTCCAGCAGTGCACTCTGTCCCGGCCGGGACGCGGAGGTGGAGGAATGGCTGGTAAGGATATGACCGCACGCGAGGTGGTCGCGTACATCAAAGAGCACGGCATCAAGATGGTGGATCTGAAGTTCGTGGACGTTCCGGGCACCTGGCAGCACACCACCATCCCGGCCAGCCAAGTGGACGAGAGGACGTTCTCGCGGGGCATCGGGTTCGACGGCAGCAGTATCCGCGGTTTTCAGGCGATTCAGGAAAGCGACATGCTGTTGATGCCCGACCCGACGACGGCGCGTCCCGACCCCTTCACGGAGATCCCGACGCTGTCGGTCATCTGCAACGTCAACGACCCGGTCGCCGGAAAGCCGTATTCGAGGGATCCGCGGTATGTCGCGCAAAAAGCTGAGGAACACCTCAAAGCGTCTGGCATCGCGGACACGAGCTACTGGGGGCCGGAAGCGGAGTTCTTCGTGTTCAACAACGTGCAGTACGAGGTCCTCCCGCAGCGCATGGGATACAGCATCGACTCCACCGAGGCGACGTGGAACTCGGGGCAGCCCGGGCTGGCCAATCGAATGCGGGTCAAGGAAGGCTACTTTCCCGTCCCGCCGGCGGACACCATGCTCGACCTCCGCAGCGAGATGACGCTGGAGATGGAGAAGTGGGGGATCGAGGTGGAGATGCAGCACCACGAGGTCGGTCACGCCGGACAGGGCGAGATCGACATGAAGTACAATACCCTCGCCAGAACCGGGGATAGCTTGTTGGGGTACAAGTACATCGTCAAGAATGTCGCGCGCCGCCACGGGATGACGGCGACGTTCATGCCGAAGCCCCTGTTCGGAGACAACGGGACGGGAATGCACACCCACCAGAGCCTCTGGAAGGGCGGCCAGAACATCTTCTACAGCGAGGGCGGGTACGCCGAGCTCAGCCAGGAGGCCCTCTACTACATCGGCGGACTGCTCACCCACGTCGACGCGCTCCTCGGGCTGTGCGCGTGCACCACCAACTCCTACCGGCGGCTGGTCCCGCACTATGAGGCCCCGGTCAACATCGCCTTCAGCCAGCGCAACCGCAGCGCCGCGGTCCGCATCCCGATGTACTTCTCCGGCCCGGCGGCGGCGACGAGCAAGCGGATCGAGTTCCGGTGTCCGGACGCGACCGCCAACCCTTACCTGGCCTTCGCCGCCCAGCTGATGGCCGGGATGGACGGGATTAAGCGGAAGATCGACCCGCGGAAGGCGGGGTTTGGCCCGATGGACAAGAACACCTACGAACTGGAGCCCGAGGAGGCCGCGAAGATCAAGAGCGTGCCCGGATCGCTGGGGGCGGCGCTGAATGCGCTCGAAGCCGACCATGAGTTTCTCCTGGAGGGGGATGTCTTCACCCGGGACCTGCTCGACACGTGGATCGACTATAAGCGCACGAGGGAACTCCACGAGGTAAACATCCGGCCGGTGCCCTACGAGTTCTTCCTGTACTACGACGTCTAGGCGCAGACCCGCGCGGAATGTGACCGAGGGCCCCGCCCGGCGGCGGGGCCCTCGCCGTTCGAGGCTCAATGCTATAATGATGACTGGCTCAAACCTACCCTGTCTGCGGGGGGACCGAGATGAGTCGGTTTCGGGTCGCGATGGCCCAGATCAACACCACCGTCGGGGACTTCGAGGGAAACACCCGAAAGATCATCGAGCGGATCGAAGAGGCCCAGGCGCTGGGTGCGGACGTCGTCTCGTTCCCGGAGCTGGCGGTCACCGGGTATCCGCCCGAGGATCTCCTGATCAAGACGGATTTTGTGCACGAGAACCTGGCGTGCCTCGATGAGATCGCCCGACACGTCACCCGCACCGCGGCGATCGTCGGGTTCGTCGATTCCGGCGATCACCTCTACAACGCCGCCGCGGTTCTGCACGCGGGACGCGTCGCCGGAGTGTACAGGAAGATGCGGTTGCCGAACTACGGAGTCTTCGACGAGAAGCGATATTTCCAACCCGGGGTGGAGAGTCCGGTATTCGTGATCCGGGGAATCCCGGTGGGCGTGAGCATCTGCGAGGACATCTGGGCGCCCGGCGGACCGCTGCTCGCCCAATCGCTGGCCGGCGCACTCATCGCCATCAACATCAACGCCTCGCCCTATTCCACCGGCAAGTGGCGGGTCCGGGAGGAGATGCTCAAAACCCGGGCGCGCGACTACGCCATCGCGATCGCGTACAACAATCTGGTGGGGGGACAGGACGAGCTGATGTTCGACGGACTCGGGGTGATCCTCGATGCCGCCGGGGAGGTCGTGGCCCGCGGGCCGGCGTTCGAGGAACGCCTCATCACCGCGGATCTGGACATCGAAGCGATCCGCGGCATCCGCCGGTACAACCCGATCCGCACCTCCGATGCGCTGCAGAGCGAGGGCGTGCGGGTTCCCGTCCTCACGCTTTCGCGCGACGATCCCAGCGGAGCACCCGCGCCGCTCACCGCCCGCGCCATCGTCGATCCGCCTGAGGACACCGAGGAGGTCTATCGGGCTCTCGTCCTTGGGACGCGCGACTACGTCCGCAAGAACGGCATGCGGACGGTGGTGCTCGGGATGAGCGGCGGTGTCGACTCGTCGCTCGTCGCCTGCATCGCCGCCGATGCCTTGGGGCCGGAGTCGGTAAAGGGCATCCTGCTGCCCTCTCGATTCACCTCGGAGGCGAGCCGACGCTACGCGGGAAGCCTGGGGAAAGCGCTGGGCATCGAGCTTCTCGAGCTGCCGATCGATCCCGTCATCGCCGCCTACGACCAAGTGCTCGCCGGGACCTTCGCCGGCCGCGCCCGCGACGTGGCGGAAGAGAATCTCCAAGCCCGCACACGCGGCAATCTCCTCATGGCCCTCTCCAATAAAATGGGCTGGCTCGTCCTCACGACCGGGAACAAGAGCGAGATGAGCGTGGGCTATGCGACGATCTACGGGGATATGGCCGGAGGATTCGCGGTGATCAAGGACGTCCCCAAAACCCTCGTGTATCGCCTCGCCAAGTGGCGAAACGCCAAGGCGGGCCGACCCCTGATTCCGACGGGCGTGATCGAGCGTGCGCCGACGGCGGAGCTCCGGGAAAATCAGACGGACCAGGATACGCTGCCGCCGTACGAGGTGCTCGACCCGATCCTGCAGCTCTACGTGGAGGACGATCGATCGGCCGAGGAGATCGTGGCGCAAGGATTCAACACCCAGATGGTGGCGCGGGTGATCGCCATGGTCGATCGAAACGAATACAAGCGCCGCCAGGCTCCCCCCGGGATCAAAATTACGCCGAAGGCGTTCGGGAAAGACCGGCGGCTCCCGATCACGAACTGGTATCGCGGCCGGCGCCCCTTGGAAACCCCCGCCCATCCGACGGTGTCGTAACTTCGCCTGGTCCGGCAGTCGGGCCGGCCCCCCCCGACCGTTCGCGACCGCGGAGCATCCGGTTCCGGCTCATCGAACGCAGGGGTGCGGTCGCCTTCCGCGCCGCATTCGGGCGCGGTTCCCCTCCGGTTGACGCGTTTTCCCTCCCTCCCGTACAATAGGCGGGCGGAGGGTTTCTGATGACATTGTCCGGGATGCTCCCGCTGCTGATCCGCAGGCGGGAGTTTCTGTTCGTGTGCGAGCAACTCGCACAACGCCGCCACCCCTGGGTGACCGGTCCCAGCGGGGCGGCGAAAGCATTGGTGATCGGCGGCCTGGTCACCCGCGTCGACGCCCCAGCCTGGGTGATCATGACCCCCGAACGGGATCACGCGGAAAAGCTGGCCGACGACCTCGCGGCGTTCCTCCCTTCCGACCGCTACGCCGCGCACCTCCTGACGCCTTGGGAATCGTTCAACCCCGAGGACCGGCCGCCGGTCGAGATGGAGGGCGCGCGCCAGCGGGTTTTGGAGAGCGTTCGGCGCGGTCGGCCGCACGTCATCGTGACGTCGGCGGCCGGTGCCCTCCACCGCGTTGCCGACCCACGCTGGGTGGACACGGTGCGGGTGGACCTCACCGTCGGAGGCCGGGGGAATCTCGAACAGATCGTCCGGCAGCTTGCCGCCGCCGGGTACGAGCGCGCGGACCTCGTGCAGCGGCCAGGGGAGATGGCGGTGCGCGGCGGGCTGATCGACGTCTACCCGTCAACCGGCGGCGACCCGGTCCGCATCGAGTGGGCGGGTGACGAAGTCGAGTCGGTCCGCGTCTTCGATGCAGAAACCCAACGAACGGTGAAGGGGCTCGCCGGGATCACGCTGTTGCCGGCCCGATCCGACCCCGGTGCCGGGATCCCGCTCGTGGATCTCGTGCCGGACGCGGTGTGCATCCTGGACGAACCCAATGAACTCGAACGCCAGGCGCGCGGCCTGTACGACCAGGCGATCGCCGCCCGCCAGCGGGGGATGGAAACGGGCCGGGTGCCCCCCGACGCGCCCATGCCCCTGGTATCCTGGGAGACGATCGCCGCCGCGCTGGAAGCCCACCGCACCGGCGCCCTGTCGGCCCTCCACCGGCCCGCCCGTGGGCAGGCGGTCGAGATCCAGTTCGGTCCGGTCGAGTCGTTCGCCGGGCAGATCGAGGGGCTCGCCCGCGAACTCCGCAAGTGGGGCCAAGCCGGCCGCCGCATCGTCGTCGCCACCCGCCAGGCGCATAGGATGGTGGAGTTGCTCAGCGACCACCACCTTTCCGCCGGGCTCGCGGGGCGCCTGGACGAACCTCCGGCGCCTGGGAGCTTGCTCGTCGCCCCCCAAGCCCTGACCACCGGATTCACGCTGGACGACCTGGTCGTGGTGACCGATGCGGAGATCCTCGGCTGGCGGCGGCGACGGCGTCCCCTGAAGTGGCTGCACGACGGCGCGCATCTTTCGAGCTGGAGCGACCTCTCCCCGGGCGACTTGGTCGTGCACATTCATCACGGCATCGGTGTCTACCGGGGGCTTGAGCGGCTCGCCATGGGCGGCGGCGAGCGCGACTATCTGCACCTCGGGTACGCGCAGGGAGACGCCCTGTACGTACCGACCGATCAGATCAATCTCGTGCAGCGGTACGTCGGCGTCGAGGGGCAGGCTCCCCAGGTCCACCGTCTCGGCGGCACCGAATGGGAACGGGAAAAGCGCCGCGTCCGCGAGCGGACGCGAGAGATGGCCAGGGACCTGCTCACACTTTACGCGGCACGCGAGAGCAAAACCGGCCACGCCTTCGCCCCCGACACACCCTGGCAGCGAGAAATGGAAGAGGCGTTCGCCTACGAGGAGACCCCCGACCAATGGCAGGCGATCCAGGACGTCAAGCGGGACATGGAAACCTCGCGTCCGATGGACCGCCTCGTCAGCGGCGACGTCGGCTACGGAAAGACCGAGGTCGCCGTCCGTGCCGCGTTCAAGGCGGTGATGGACGGCAAGCAGGTTGCGGTGCTCGTCCCGACCACGATCCTGGCCCAGCAGCACTTCACGGTATTCCGCGAACGGTTCGCCGCCTTTCCGGTCCGGGTGGAAATGCTCAGCCGATTTCGCTCGCCCAAGGAACAGAACGCCGTCATCGAATCCGTCCGGACCGGGGCGGTCGACGTGCTTGTCGGCACACACCGGATCCTCAGTCGAACCGTCAAATTCAAGGACCTCGGGCTCGTCATCGTCGATGAGGAGCAGCGGTTCGGCGTCACGCATAAAGAGCGGCTGAAGCAGCTCCGCACACAGGTGGACGTGCTCACCCTGACCGCCACCCCCATCCCCCGCACCCTGCACATGTCGCTCGCCGGGCTGCGCGATCTTTCGGTCATGGAAACGCCGCCCGACGCCCGGCAGCCGATCCGGACCGTGATCCGTGAGGAGAATCCGGCGTTGGTGGCCGAGGCGATCGAGCAAGAGCTCGGCCGGGGGGGGCAAGTCTATGTCATCCACAATCGCGTGGAAACGATCGAGCGGGCCGCCACGCGCCTCCGGCGGCTCGCCCCGCAGGCACGCATCGCCGTGGCCCATGGGCAGATGCCCGAAGAGCGCCTGGAACGGATCATGCTCGATTTTCTGGGAGGGCGGTACGATGTCTTGGTGTGCACAACAATCGTTGAGATCGGGTTGGATATCCCGCGGGTCAACACCATCGTGATCGAGGACGCCCACCGCCTTGGCCTCGCCCAACTCTACCAGTTGCGCGGGCGGGTCGGGCGGGCGGACCGCCAGGCCTACGCCTACCTCCTGTACCCCCGGCACGCCCGGCTCACCGGGGAGGCCGAGCAGCGCCTCATGGCGATGCGTGAGTTCGTCGAGTTGGGGTCGGGGCTGCGGCTGGCGATGCGCGACCTGGAGATCCGGGGGGCGGGGAACCTTCTCGGCCCGGAGCAGCACGGCCACCTGGCCGCGGTCGGGTTTGACCTGTACACGCAGCTCCTCGAGCAGGCACTCCGGGAAACCCGGGGGGAGTCCGTCGAGGAGCCGATGGAGGTGGCGATCGACCTGGACATCGCCGCGTACCTGCCGGACACGTATATCTCGTCGCCCGCGCAGCGCATGGCCGCCTACCGACAACTGGCGGCCGCCCGGACGGTCGAGGAGGGCCGGACCGCGGTCGACGAACTCCGGGACCGCTACGGTCCGCTCCCCCAACCCGTCCAGCACCTCGCCGAAGTCATCAGGCTCCGCGTCCTGGCTCGTCGGGCTGGGGTCGCGTCGATCTCGCAGGAACGGACCGGGGTGCTCCTCCGCCTCGCCGATCCGTCGAATACGGGCGACCGTGCGCGAGTGCTGGCCGGAGCATGGCCCGGCCGGATCGAACTGACCCCGGAGGGCATCCTGGTCCGCGCCGACGCCGGCGGGTTGCCGGAGATGATCCCGCGGGTCGGCGACCTACTCGACGCGCTGGCCGTTCCCGACAAGGCCCCGGTGCGGGCCGCCCGAGCGCCGCTCGGCCGGGCCGAGCGGTAAGGGGCAGCGGTCCATCCCTCGGCCGGAGGAGCGGTGATGAGCACCAAGAGGGCGACGTTCAACGACCTGGTGGCCACGATGGGCCGCCTGCGGGGCCCGGGTGGCTGCCCGTGGGATCGCGAGCAAACCCATGCGACGCTGCGAGCGTATCTCGTGGAGGAAACGTACGAGACCCTTGAGGCGATCGACTCGGGCGCTTCCGATCGTCTCCGTCAGGAGCTCGGGGACCTGCTGCTCCAGGTTGTCTTCCACGCGCAGATGGCCGCGGAGGCCGGCACGTTTACCATCGACGATGTGGTCTCCGGCCTCGTGGAGAAGCTCATCCGGAGACACCCGCATGTCTTCGGCGATACGCAGGTGACCGGATCCGGAGAGGTGCTGGCCAATTGGGAGGTGATCAAGGCGGAAGAACGCGCGGAGGGGCTCCACGGCCCCGCGGCGCAGGACTCGACGGAACGGAGCGCGGTGGACGGCCTGCCGCGTGCGCTGCCGGCGCTCGCGCTGGCGCAGCAGATGCAGGAACGGGCGGGCCGCGCCGGATTCACACGGCCGGCCCTGGACCAGGCCGTTGCCAGCGGTCACGAAGCGTTGACGGCGCTCGCCGCGGCCCCGGGCGGAGATCCCACCCCCCTCCCCGAGGTCATCGGGGATTTGCTCTTCACCGTCGCCGGCCTACCGGCGTGGTTTGGGCTCGACGGGGAGCAGGCGCTTCGCGATGCGTGCGCGAGGTTCCGCGAACGGCTCAAGCGCCTGGAGGCCAGCGCCCGCGCACGCCCGGGTCGCGAGTGCACGCCGGACGAACTGTTTGCGCTCTGGCATGCGACTCGATAAGTTCCTGCAGGTGAGCCGGCTGGTCAAGCGCCGGGCGCTGGCGAACAGCCTGTGCCACGCCGGACGGGTCACCGTCAACGGCCGGGCCGCCGCGCCCGCGGCGCCGGTCCGGCCGGGCGACATCCTCGCCATCGACGTGGGGATGCGGCGGCTCCGCGCCCGCGTGCTCGTCATCCCCAGCGGGCGACCGGGGCGAGCCCCGTGTGTGGACGTCCTCGACGAACACCCGCTGATGTAAGGAGGCGAAATTGTGTCGGCGATTCGGACAATCAGGGCGCGCGAAATCCTCGATTCACGGGGGAACCCCACGGTGGAGGTCGAGGTCACGCTCTCCACGGGCACGCAGGGGCGGGCCGCGGTCCCCTCGGGAGCCAGCACCGGCGCGCACGAAGCGGTGGAACTGCGGGACGGCGACGCAACGCGGTATCGTGGACTGGGAGTGCGCCACGCCGTGTCCCACGTCGGCGACACGATCGGCCCCGCGCTCGTCGGCCGCGAGGCGCAGGATCAGGAGGAGATCGACCGACGTATGATCGCCTTGGACGGGACGGCGAATAAAGGGCGCCTCGGCGCCAACGCGATTCTTGGAGTCTCACTCGCCGTCGCGCGCGCGGCGGCCGCCGAAGCCGGCATCCCGCTGTTCGAGCGCTTGGGCGGCGCGGAGGCCACCACGCTCCCCGTCCCCATGATGAACATCCTCAACGGCGGCAAGCACGCCGATAACGCCCTGGACTTTCAGGAGTTCATGGTCGTGCCGGTGGGCGCCCCCACGTTCGCCGAGGCCCTCCGGATGGGGACCGAGACCTATCACGCCCTTCACCACGTCCTCAAGACACGCGGGCTCAGCACCGGCGTCGGCGATGAGGGCGGATTCGCGCCGCACCTCGAGAACAACGAGGAGGCCCTGGGGCTGTTGGTCCTCGCGATCGAACGGGCCGGATTCGCGCCGGGCCGGGACGTTGCCTTGGCCATCGATCCCGCATCGACCACCTTCTACCGGGACGGCCGGTACGCGCTGCAGCAGGGGGGGGACGTCCGCCCGACGGAGGGGATGATCGACTACTACGCGGGCCTCCTGAATCGATTTCCGATCGTATCGATCGAGGACGGGCTCGCCGAAGACGACTGGGACGGTTGGGTGGCGCTGACGCGCCGGCTGGGGGACCGCGTCCAGTTGGTGGGGGACGACCTGTACGTCACCGCCCCCGCCCGGATCGCCCAGGGGATTCAGCGCGCGGCGAGCAACGCCGTCCTGATCAAGGTCAACCAAGTGGGAACGTTGACCGAGACGCTGCAGTCGATCGGCATGACTTGCGGGCACGGTTGGCACGCGATCATCTCCCATCGGTCGGGAGAAACGGAGGACGTGACGATCGCCGACCTCGCCGTCGGCACGGGGGCCGGGCAGATCAAGACGGGCGCCCCGGCGCGGAGCGAGCGGGTCTGCAAGTACAACCAACTCCTGCGGATCGAGGAGGCCCTCGGGGCGCGCGCCCGCTACCAGGGCGCCGCAGCGCTTGCCCCGGCGCCGCGCCCAGCGGGCGGCCCTTAGGCACCCACGCCGTGCGGCCGCGAAACGCGCACGCCACGATTCGCGGGAAGGATTTCCCCCGGCCCCCCAGAATTGTGGCCGGGATGCCCATCGGTCGCCGCCCGGGAGGGGCGTCCCGATGGATGATCGCCTACGTGATCGTCTGTCTGGCGGCCCTCCTACTCGCAGCTACGGTTCTCTACCTCACCACGGTTCACGTCGCGGCCGCGGTCGCCCGCCTGCCTCTTGAAGCCGGGCTCGATCGCCCCGTGCACGGAATCCCGTTCGCGGACCTCATCAACCGCATCGCCGAGGCGCACCACCTCAACCCGGCCCTCGTCGCCGCCGTGGTGGCCGCCGAGAGCGGATTCAACGCCCGAGCTCGATCGGCCCGCGGTGCCTACGGCCTGATGCAAGTTCTGCCAAATACCTGGCGGGAGCTCCCTTCCGGCGCCCCCTGCGCCCCCGAGATCGCGCATCTCACCGACCCGCCCTGCATGGACGATCCGGCGGCCAACCTCGAGGCGGGCACGGCGTATCTCAAGCGGCTTGTGGACCGGTTCGGAGGGAACTTCCCGTTCGCGCTCGCCGCCTACAACGCGGGGGCCGGCACCGTCGAGCAACACGAGGGTGTGCCGCCATTCCCGGAGACCACCCGATACCTTCGGCAAGTGGCCCTGGCGTGGTTTCACCTCCAGCACGACGGGACCCTCACCCCGTTCTGGCGGCGCTTCATCCACTCGGTGAACCGCGGCCAGGAGGCCAGGGTCGCGGTCTTGTTGTGCTTGATTGCGCTGGTCATCCCCGTGCTCTGGCGCACGCCAAAGGCCTATCCGCCACCTCTGAAGCAGGGGTACCGACGGTGAGAGCCGCAAGCCCCAAACGCCGCCGCCCATCTTCGTGGGCAACATCGCTATCGCTTCAGGCTCGGGTTCTGGCGATCGTGATCGGGTGCCTGGCCGGGTGGATTCTCGTCGCGCTTGTCGGTCAGTACGTCCGCACCTACGCGCTGGAGCGAGAGGCCGCGCGATTGGAGCGCCATCGCCAGGAACTTCTTGCCGAAAACGCCACCCTCGACGCCGAGATCCACCGATTGCGGACCGATGACCAGTATATCGAGCGCCTCGCCCGCGAGCAGCTCGGTATGCTCCGGCCCGGGGAAATGGAATTGGTCATCGTCCCACGGCGGACCGCGGGGGAGTCCCGGGGGCCGGGCGCGGCGCCGCCTGGGGCCGCGCCTCCCGATTCGAACGCCCTTCCTCCTCTGATCACCCGGATTCGGGATTTCCTCGCGCACCTACTGGATGCACCCTAAGAGGCACTGCAAATCCAGAAGCGAGGCCGGGTACCCCCGTACGGGCGTTCGACGAGGGAAGCCTCCCGAGACCGGAATTGACACCCCATGGAGGGTAGGCTATAATTCCCTTCGCATCTCTTTGGGGAGGGACACGTATCGGGTATGAGTCTTGAAGCAGGCACCGTCCTGGAAGGCGTAGTCGTAAAGATTACTCACTACGGCGCGTTCGTCGAGCTTCCGGATGGCAAGAGCGGCCTTGTGCACATCTCCGAAATCGCCGACACTTACGTCAAGGACGTGCGCGACTACCTGAAGGAGCAGGAAAAGATCAAGGTCAAAGTCCTGGGCTACAACGACAAGGGCAAGCTGGACCTCTCCGTCAAGCAGGCGCTCGACCCCTCCGAGCGGCACTCCCGGGTTCGTTCAAAAGCCTCGTTCGATGAGAAACTCGCGAAATTCATGAAGGAGAGCGAGGAGCGGCTCCTCGATCTCAAGCGAAACACCGAGGCGAAGCGCGGGGGCCGCCGTCGGTAGCCGAAATCCTGGTCATTCGATTCCAAGCATCCACGCGATATCCTCGAACGCCTGCCAGATAATTTCGTCATTCTGCATCAGCCGGCTTTGATCGCGGATCTCGGCAAGGCCCTCCAGCTGTTCGAGTTCGTCCTGCATCTTCTTCAAGCGATTCCGAAGCCCCATCACCTGTTGGTCGTCCGTTGACTCGGGGATCAGCTTCCGAACCTTCTCGATCGCCTCACGCTCAACCCGTCGCGCCATCCGATCGATCTCGACGGGCTGAAGGCGCGAGTACACGACCAATCCCCGCCGCTCTTCGACGGCCTCCGCAACCAGGCCCTGGAGCCGCTTCAGCACCTGCTCGCTCATGAACCCCCTCCCCTATCGCACACGGTTCGCCCGCATCACCGATGGTGCCGCTCTAGCCCTCGACGGTCCCGCCCCGTTCGGCATCTCCGGGGGATGATGCGACCCCGTAGGCCAGCAAGGCTCGAAGCGCTCCAAGGGTCACCTCGACATGATAGAACGCTCCGTCCTCCGAGAGCCATGAACCGTCGGAGAGTGCCATGGTGCGTAATCTTGCCAGTCCGCGCCGGACGACGGGGACCGACATCGGCACGCCTGAATCCGCCAAACATCCCAGCATCCCGGTGAGCGCTCCCGGATGCCACCGGGCGTCCTCGATCGCCGCCAGCGCGTCGATAGCCCGGGTACCCGTGACAGACCCGGCGCCCTCGACGGTGCGGAAGACGGCGGCCGCCGTCCAGGTGGTCCGGAGATACCCGAGAAATCGCCCCTCGGCCGCCTGCCGGGTCCGGAGGTAGGCCATCGCCCGCGTGACCGCGTGGTCCTGACGGTACCCGAGGAACACCAGCCAGTAAGCAGCCACGGCCGTGCAGAGGGCCTGGACGCGTGCATCCCCCGGCAGGAACCGGGGAGGCGGGCCGTACTTGAGCAACCCCGGGGGCTCATCCCACGAGCCGTCGGGTCGCTGCGCGGCGAGCAGGTAGGTCACGGCGCGCTGCGCCGGCGCGCGCTCGAGGATGGCGAGGTCCTGCATCCACCCGAGGACGAGCGCGGTGGCCTCGATCGATGAGGATCGCCCCGCCACCAGCTCATTGGGAAACCCGCCGTCATCGTTCTGGCGGGCTTCGAGCGTGCGGACGATCTTGGCCTCCGGCCGGGGCCGCCCCAGCAACCCCCGCAGCCTCGCCCGCTCCATTTCGTTGCCGCTCTGATCGATGTAGGCGATCGTCCGGCGCCAGTCGTAGATCACAACCGCTACCCCGCCCGGGCCCGACTCTCGGCGATGGTGGGGCACGCCCCCCGCTGTCCCACCTCGGCGAGGTTCGTGCCACCCGACACCCTCGGGTCAGAGACCGGGCAGGGGGTTCGTGCGGTCCTCACAAGGTCGCCCCTAGGAACGCACCGGTCGCACGTGCCCGAGGTGATCCGGGGCACCAATCTCGTGTTGTCGCCTGCGGAGGATACCCCGCAGTTCTCGCCGAGATCGCAGGTCGATGGCGGCACCGATGCGCTACCCTCCTGCTCCCTGGATACGGCCCGTCGGAGAGGAAGCCCTCCTCTCCGACCAGAACTGTCCCGGCATGAACGAGCGCATCGGTTTTGTCGGCGTGGGAGCCATGGGGGAGCCCATGGCCGCAAACCTCGTGAAGAAGGGATTCCCCCTCACCACGGTGATCCACCGACGGCCCGACCCGGCGCGGGCCTTGGAGGCCAAGGGTGCCCGGATCGCCCCGTCGTTGAGCGCGTTGATCGAGGAGTGCCCGGTGGTAATCGCATGCCTGCCGACGTCCACCGAGGTGGAAGCGGTGGTGCTCGGACCGGGAGGCATCCTGGAGAAGGCGGCGCGGGGCGGCATCTTCGTCGACATGGGCACGAGCCGTCCATCCTCGACCCGGATGCTGGCGAAGCAACTGGAAGCACGCGGCATCGCGATGCTCGACGCGCCAATCACCGGTGGAATTCGCGGCGCACGGGAAGGCACCCTGACAATTTATGTGGGAGGGGCGCCAGAGGTGTTCGCCCGCGTGCGGCCCGCACTCGAGGCGATGGGCCGGACGGTCCTGCACATGGGGACCACCGCGGCCGGGCATGTGACCAAGCTGATGAACAACATACTCTCCCTCGCTTCGATGGCCGTCCTGGCCGAGGTACTCCCGCTGGGGGTCCGCGCCGGCCTCGATCCCGCGAAACTGATCGAGGCCCTCGCCGCCGGATCGGGCGCCAGCGCCCAGATCCCCGGGCGCGGCGATCGAATCCTGCGGCGGCACTTTACGCCGTCGTTCCGGGTGGATCTCGCACACAAGGACCTCCGGCTTGCTCAAGAGCTAGCGCAGGAAGTGAATCTGGCGCTGCCGATGACCTCCGCGGCGCTGATCACCTTCACGATGGCCCGAGCGCTGGGGTGCGATGGGGAGGACACCACCGCCGTGGTCAAGGTCTGGGAGCAGGTGGCGGGGGTGGAAGTGCGAGGAACCGCAAAGCGACCGTAGTGAACTTCGAGAGGACGCCTCGACTCCGCACCGTGAGCTCCGGGATTCCGTTCCTCAGGTTCGGCCATCGCGCGGCCGAGCGCCGACCCCCCACGGCGTCCGCACCGGAGGCCCCGGCGACCTTTGCGGGTGGGCCGATCGGGACCAGCGGACGGTGGCCCCCCACCCCCCCCTGAGCCCTGCGTCAACAGCCCGCAGGATCCCGCGGCGTCTTACCGCTGGCAGGTCCGGCAGTAGTAGGTACCTCGACCGGCGGTCCTCGCCACCGCGAGTTCGCGCCCACATCGCGGGCAGGCGCCCCCGGGAGCGCGCGCGTCCAGAAGGTCGCCGATCGAGCCCCGATCGCGGGTCAGCACCCCGATCCCCCGCCCCAGCACCCGGCGGATCACCCGGTGCAACCGCCCCACCTCAGCCTGGCCCAGCGACACCACCGGCCGCGCTGGGCGGAGCCGGGCCTGAAAGAGAATCTCGTCGGCATAGAGGTTGCCGATCCCGACGACGAGGTCCTGGCGCAGCAGCAGCGCTTTGAGCGCGCCGCGGCGGCCGCGGAGTAACGCGCGAAAGCGCGCCAGAGTGAACCCGCGACCCATCGGTTCGACCCCGAGCCGCAGGATCCCGGGGAGGGAGGGGACGCGGGCGGTGGAGAGGAGATCCATGTGCCCGAACCGGCGTTGATCGGTGAAGCGCAGTTCCTCGTCGCCGAGCGAGAACACGACCCGCGTGTGGGGGGACGTGGGGGTCCCGGGCGCGGCCAGGACAAAACCCCCGGTCATTCTGAGATGGACGACCACGGTGAGACCTCGATCGAGGTCGATGAACAGATACTTTCCGCGCCGACGGACTCGGCCGATCATCCGTCCGCGCACGCGGCGGCGAAAGGCGTGCGCGGACGGGGAACGGATGGTGGAAGGGGTCAAGATCTCCACCCGGCCGATCCGGCGTCCGGACGCTCTCCGACGCAGCATCCTCGCGATGAACTCCACGTCGGGCAATTCGGGCATCTTGTCCCGGTTGGACCGCCGTCTCGGCCGGGTTAGGTGAGTCCGTCCTCTCGATCCCGCCGGATCGCCTCAGGGGCTCGAGCGCTCGGATCGCCGTACCCCGCCCCCCCGGGGGTCTGGATCACGAGCGCATCGCCCCGATGGAGGTGTGTGGTGTGCTTCGGCGGGAGCACCTCTTCGGTGCCGTCGGCGTGCCGCACCAGATGCCGGGCTAACCCGCCGGGTCCACCCCCTTCCAGACCCCACGGCGCTACTCGGGTGCGCTCGGTGAGGATCGACACGGTCGCCTCATCGGCCAGGAGCTCCCACTCCCGGCGGATGCCGCACCCGCCGCGCCACCGCCCGATCCCACCGGTGCCGGGCCGCAGCTCGTAGGTGCGGAAGCGCATCGGCAGGGACTGCTCCATCGCCTCGATCGGGGTGTTCATTGTGTTCGTCATGTTGCAGTGGATCCCGTCGATGCCGTCGAGCCCCGGCCGACCACCCATGCCCCCCCCGATCGTCTCGTAGAACGTCCACGTGTGCCCGCGGCCGTCATCGAACCCTCCCACGGTAACGTTGTTCATCGATCCGTTGCATGCGGCGGGAACGCGCCCGGGCGCCGCTTGTGCCAGCGCACGCAGGACCGTGTCGGCGACGCGCTGGCTGGTCTCCGTGTTGCCCACACCCACCGGCGCCGGCCGCACCGGCCGGATCACCGTCCCCTCGGGCGCGCGGATCGTGATCGCCCGGAGCCAGCCGTCATTCATCACCGAGTAGGGGTCGCAGACGCTCTTCAGCGCGTACACGACCCCGGCGGTGGTGACGCCAAAAATCGCGTTGATCGGCCGCGGGACCTGCGGGTCGGTGCCCGCGAAATCCACCGTGATCCCGCTTACCTCCACGGTCACGGCGACGCGGATCCAGCGCAGCCCTCCCTCGGCCAGATCGTCTTCGAGACAGTCCTCCGCGGCATACCGCCCGGGGGGGAGCACGGCGAACGCCCGGCGGGCGGCGGCCTCCCCCTGGTCCATGATCGCCTCCCACGCCGCCTCCGTCGTCTCACGCCCGTACCGATCGAGCAGTTCCCCCACCCGCCGCTCCCCGAGTAAGGCCGCGGCGATCTGCGCCCGCAGGTCGCCGCGCGTCGTCTCGGGCGACCGGACGTTGGCGAGGATGAACTCCACGGTCTCGGGAACCTCCTCTCCACCCCGGAGGATCCGGAGGAGCGGAATCATCACCCCCTCTTCGCAGAGCTCCCGGGCGTCGCTGCTCAGGCTCCCCGGTGTTCGTCCGCCAACGTCGACGTGGTGCGCCTTGTTCACGCTGTAGCCCACGATCGACCCCTGCCAGAAGATCGGCCGGACGACCGTGATGTCGTTGAGGTGCGTGCCCGCAATATACGGATCGTTGAGAATGAACACATCGCCGGGCTGTTGGGGGCGGTCGCGCAGCAGGGTGAGGGTGTTCCGCACCCCCCAGGGAAGCGAGCCGAGGTGAGCCGGGATATGCTCCGCCTGCGCAATCAACCGGGCTCCGACGTCGAAGAGCGCGCACGAGTGGTCCATTCGCTCTTTGATGTTGGGAGAGTAGCTGGCGTTTCGCAGTGCGATCCCCATCTCTTCGGCACCGTAGATCATGGCGTTCCGGATGACCTCCACGGTGACCGGGTCGGGCTTCATGATTGCCTCCGCTCTAGGCGCAGCGTCCCCGCCGCCCCCGCCTGAATGGTCCACCCGGGCGGCACGATCGTGGTCGCCTCGTCTTCCTCCACGACCGCCGGACCGGGCACGGGGCCCTCGGCGGTTAACGCGCCGCGGGCGATCACGGGCACTTCCGCCCACCGGCCCTCGAAGTAGGCGCGCCGGGTCCCGGGCGTTGCGGTCTCCCCCCCTCCGGCCGACGGTTTCCAAAGGGCGAGCGACGGCATGATGCCGAGCGCCGTCACGCGCGCATTCACCACCTCGACCGGCTCCTTGGTGGGCGCGTAGCCGTAAATGTCGGCGTGACGGACCCGAAACGCCTCCGCCGCAGCGGACAGCGCGACCTCTCCCGGGACGGTCAACTCAAACGACTGCCCGACGTACCTGAGGTCCAGAGCGCGCCGGAGGACGATCTCCCGCTGGCCGTCGCTGTCTCGGACCCCCTCGCGCGCTTCAAATTCGAGGCGGCGAAACCGCTCCTCCAACCAGCTGGCTTCGACTCGATGGAGAGGCCGCATCACGCTCTCCACCCGGTCGCACCGCAGATCCGCGCTCAACAGACCAAGCGCAGAGAACAACCCCGGGTGTGGTGGGATCACCACCTCCCGAATCCCCAACTCATCCGCGAGCGCGGCGGCGTGCATCGGCCCGGCCCCCCCAAAGGCGATCATCACCATCTCGCGGGGGTCGTATCCGCGTTCGAGGGACACGATCCGAAGAGCCCGGACCATCTGCGCGTTCACGACCTGAACCACCCCGGCCGCCGTTGCCGTCTCGTCGAGGCCCAAGGGGTTGGCGACCGACGTCATCGCCCGCACCGCGGCGCCCGGGTCGAGCGGCATCCTTCCGCCGAGCAGGCCCTGGGGGGAGAGCCAGCCGAGGAGCAGGTGGGCGTCGGTCACCGTGGGCCGGTCCCCGCCGCGGCCGTAGCAGGCCGGGCCGGGATCCGCGCCGGCGCTGAGCGGCCCGCACCTGAGCGCGGTGCCGTCGACCCAGGCCACCGTTCCCCCGCCCGCGCTCACCTCAGCGAGATCGATGAACGGCGCGCGGACAGGGTACCCGCTGCCCCGCACCATCCTCCCGGCGTGGACGGTCCCCCCCACCTCGTACTCGGGGACGACCTCCGGGTGGCCGCCGATGACGGCGCCAGCTTTTGCGGTCGTCCCGCCCATATCGAAGCTGAGGAGGCGCGCGTGCCCCAGGCGCCGGCCCAGCGCGGCCGCCCCAACCACCCCGGCGGCGGGGCCCGATTCGATCAGCGTGGCCGGGGTGGACGCCGCGCCTTCGATGGTGGTGATACCACCGCTCGACTGCATCGCGTACAGGGGGACGGTACTCCCCTGCTCCCGCAGCCGGGCCGCCAGTCCACGCAGGTACCGGGAGACCACGGGAGAGAGGAGCGCGTTGATGACCGTGGTGCTCGTCCGCTCGTACTCGCGGTACTCCGGATCGACCTCGTGAGAAGCGACCACCACCGCTCCCGGCAGCGCTGCCTGGAGGATCGCCTTGGCGCGCCGCTCGTGGGCGGGATTGGCGTAACTGTGGAGGAAGGCGACGGCCACCGCCTCCACCTGCTCCTCCGCCAGCCGGGCGGCGGCCGCGTGGACCGCGCGCTCATCGAGGGGGCGAATCACGCGTCCGGACGGATCCATGCGCTCCGGGATGCCGATCCGGCTGCGGCGGTCGACGAACGGCCGGGGCCGCTGATAAAAGACGTTGTAGAGTTCGGCCCGGCGCTGGCGGCCGATCTCGAGCACGTCGCGGAACCCTTCGGTGGTCAACAGCGCCGTCCGGGGAAGATCGAGTCCGATCTGCCCGAGGAAGAGGTTGGCTCCGATCGTGGAGGCGTGCACGAGATAGGTCTGCCGGACGGGGTGACCCTCCCGGAACCGCCGGAGCGCCTCGAGCACTCCGTCCGCGGGCGCCCGGGGCGTGCTGGGCACCTTCACGGGCACCACGGCCCCCCCCTCCTCATCGGCCGCCACCAGGTCGGTAAACGTTCCTCCCACGTCGACGCCGATCCGATACTGCATGCTGCGCATCACCCTCCCAGATGTAGGCTCGACGCGTCTTTGCGGTCCGGTCGCCCGCTCAGACCGCGCGGGGGGGTTCCCGCACGTATGGAGTCGTTGCCGGCGAATCCCGTGCGGTCGGTCCGCGGTTTGGCCGCTCCCCGATTGAGTCAGCCGACGGCGAGGTCCTCGTCCAGCAGATCCGTAATGAACATGTGGCCGGGAGCGTGGGTGATCATCAACTCGACCTTGGCCGCCCGCGCAACCGCTTGCGTGGTAACCCCGCACGCCCAGAACACGGGGACCTCTTGGGGCTGCATGGACGGCGGGTCGCCAAAATCGGGATGGGCGAGGTCGCGGATGCCGATCGCCCCGGGGTCGCCAATATGCACCGGAGCCCCGTGGGCCCGCTGGTAGCGTCCCGTCACGAGCGTAGCGCGAGAGATCCCCCCGGGAGGGAGCGGGCGCATGCTCACGACCATGGGCCCGTGCAGCGCTCCGGCGGGCCGGCAGGGAATCGAGGTGATGTACATCGGCACGTTGCGGCCCCCCTCGATATGCCGGACGGGGAGGCCGGCATGCTGCATTGCCATTTCGAACGTGAACGAGCATCCCAGGAGAAACGCCACGAGGTCAGGACGCCAGTACCGCACGATCTCCGTGACCTCGGCTTCCATCTCCCCGCGCCGGTAGATGCGGTACTTGGGGAGGTCGGTCCGAAGGTCCGCCCCTGGGGCGGCGTACGCCGGCTGAGGGCTGCCCGGGTCGGTGACGTCGATCAGCGGACACGGTTTGGGATTGCGCTGGCAGAACACCAAAAAATCATAGGCGGTATCCCTGGGAAGCACCACCAGATTGGCTTGAGCAAAACCGGACGCCAATCCCGCCGTCGGCCCCTGCCACTCCCCGCTGCGCATCCGTTCCCGGAGATCGCGGGGTGCCGCCCCATGAACTGGCGCCAGGTCGCTGATCGGTGACATGGCCGGAGTATTCCCCGGCGTGAAAGGGTGATCCTTCGGCCGCTTCGCCCCCACGCGCACGCGGGAGCGGCGTGGTGCCGCCCCCGCGTATCCCTCCGCGCGTGGCGCCTACTGGAAGACTTCGGAGAAATACACCAGGTTCAAGTAGACGAACCGCGGCGTCAGCGGCGGCAGCAGGTTCGCGTTGTTGAAGCTGACGTCGTAGAACCAGCGCCGCGTCGGCGGCGAGTATCGCTGGTTCGTCCAGAACCCCTGCGGGAACCCGGAGCACGGGTACGTGGGATCGTTCGCGACCGCGATCAGCTGGGTGGCGTCCTCGAAACAGGTGTGGTCGGGCAGGCCGATGGCCACAAAGGATCCCTGGTACCAGAACTTGACTCCCGACCAGTCCTCGTGGAACCTGGGATAGTTCTCAAGGCCGCCGCTGTAATTCGACTCCCCGCAGTTGAGCCCGCTGGGCGTGCCCGAGCACCACGTCTGGTCGTTGTTGGCCAGGAACGCGGCGTTCACGATGGTCTGCGTCGCCGCACAGCCATTCCCGCCGCAACTCACGCCGTCGACCGTCCCCGACTGAGATGTGCTGAGCTCGTCCTGCAGCCGACAGCCGGTCCCGCACACGGGGCCCCACTGATCCGTATCCATTTGGTAACCGTTGCCGCTCGGCCCGGTGCAGGCCGTTCCACTGCCGACGGCGTTCGGCGAGGCGATCCAGTTGCAGGACAGGACGTTCGCCGTATCGGCGACGATGGAGGTCGGTTTCTGCAGCGACGTCGACCCGGTCGGCGGCCAGACCGCGTCGCCGCACGACGCCGGCGAAGTATCGACCGGGTTGCTGGGTGGCTGTGGGCAGTTGAAGTTGCCGGTGACGTACGCCGCCTGGTCGCTCGCGAACGTCACCCCCGGATCCGTGCTCCCCCGGCGGGCCCGCGCCGCGTCGTAGATCCGCACGCCGTAGTTGTCGGCTTTGAATCCTTCGGTGCCGGTAGTATCCTTCACCGACATGAACACGACCAGCCCGTTGTTGGTCGTCACGTTCGGATTGAAGAAGGGCGTCCCGTTGTTGCGGTTCCACTCCTCAAGCGCCATCCAATCGACGTTCATCATCAAGATGGGTTTGTCTTCGCGCCAGTTGAAAAACCCCCCGTACCGGTAGTCGTAGCAATAGTTGGACCCGGCCACCCCGACCGGGATGGGCTTGATCTGCGCCCTGGGGCCGCGGTTCACCGTGCATCCCAGCGTCCCGTTCTTCGGGAAGGCCTGAGTGTAGCTGCTGCTCTTGTTGTAGGCGTCCGTCTCACACGTCGCATCCGTGCTGCAGTTCCAGCTACCGGTGGGCACATCGGTATACGTGATCGCCCCAGGCTCGGCCTTCATAAAAGTGGTCAGGGCCGTCGTCGCCACGCCGTTGACGCTGCCGTCGACGTTCAGCACCCGGACCGGGTACAGGCACGGGGCCGTCGTGCTGCCCGGGCACGCCGAGCCGTTCAAGGCCTGGGTGGTTGTCGTGTCGAGCACGAGTCGGAAGTTGGAGTTCTGCCAGTACGTCCCCTGCGTAGACGAACACCCGGTGATCCACGGCACACAGAGGGTGTTCTTCGGCGTGGGCAACGTGATGTTCTCGATGCCCGTCGTCACCCGCGCCTGCCCCGGGCTGTTGATCAAGTTGAGATCCCCCGTCGCGATCTGCCGGACGTTCACCTGCGCGCAGCTCGTGCTGCCCGGGGAATCCGTGCCGAACACCGCCATGTTCCCGGAGGTGCCGTCCTTCGAGATGTAGACGTTGTTCCAGCTGAGCGACGAAGTGTCTTTGCGACCGCGGAACACGGTCCCGGCGGTGGTAATCTGGCCGAGGACGTTCATTCCGTCGTTGATCGACGCGCCGCAGTCGTCGGAGTTGAGGTAAATGTTGCCGTTCGCGTGCAGCCGGCCGTTGACGATCAACGTCGGTCCGGGCAGGTATTCGAGATCCCCGGCGTAGAAGGCCGCGAACTGGAACATCGGGATGAGGTGGGAATCGAACTGGTTGTTGATGCTCGCCTCCGTGAACCCCAGCGCATTCGTCGAAAAGGAGACCAGGTTGTACTTGTACACCTGCGCGTTCAGCCCGGCAAACGGCGTGTTCGCCTGCTCCGTCGTCCTGAGCGGCACCTCGGTGCAGGACCCGGCCGATCCGTTGTAGGGGGCGCCCGTGGGGACGCTCAGCTTGTAGGTCACGGTCCGCCCGTTGAGCGGGAAGGATGTTCCGGTCGTGGTGCAGTTCGTCGGCAGCGCGAAATTCTGCATGGCGTTGAGCACAGTGACCGCCCCGACGTGAATCCCGGCCTCGGCCGCGTTGAATCCGGCGACGTTCTTCTGGAACGCGGACCGCAGTTCGGTGTTCCGGTCGACCGCGAGGATGATGAAACCGCCTACGGCAACCAGGATGAAGATCCCCAGCACCACCAAGATCAGTGCGGCGCCAGCCTGCTGATGAGCCAATCGTCTCATGAATGTCCTCCTACAAACGTCCGGGATTCTGGGGGAACGTCAAGTTCCGGGGAGAGATCTCAAACGACGCGGGCTCGTGCAACAATCGATCGGCGCTGCCCGACGCCCGCACCGTGATCGTCGACTGCGCATCCACGTTGGCAACGATCGCCCGAACCAGGTTCCAATCGCCGGCGAGCGACGGGGCCAACCCGGGCAGGTTGACCACGCACAGGTTGGGCGTCCCTCCCGTCTGCGCGTTGCAGGCGGATCCATTGGGATTACCGGGATCGTTCCACAAACGGTTGAGGACGTATTGAATCTTGAAACTATCGACCCCCTTGACCAGGGGCAGCTGGCTACCGCCCAGCAGCTGGACGGTCAGGGTAGGGATATTGTTGCACCCGGCGCAGGAGGTGCTGACCGCGAACTTGCGCTGGTCGGCGCCGGTGACCTGGCTGGTATTCCGGGGGTAGCTGCCGGTGAGAGAGGGCCCCTTGAGGGTATCAACGTTGACGGTTCCCGGAGCTCCGACGACGACCGTCGAGATGAGAAAGAACTCCCCCGCCCCGGCGTTGGAGATGAACGCCCACTGCCCGCCGGTGAAACCCGTGCTGTCGGAGACGGTGATGGACGAGCACCCGTTGCAATTATTGGTCACGACGTTGGCGTTTCCGCAGGTGGGGTTCGCGCTGACCGTGATCGTGTCGTTCGTCCCATTCGTTCCGGCCAGCGGGACGAAGTTGGGAGCGAGCGACTGGTTCAGGCTGTTCACCGGCATGCAGGCGCCCGCGATCCGCACGTCGCGGTTCAGCGCCTCGATCGTCGACCGCAGACTCTGCTGTACCTGCGTCCGCGCTTGATGTTCGGACCAGGCCCGGGTAACGAACACGAACCCCGTGCCGACCCCAAAAACGACCAGCGACGCAATCGACAGCGCCACGAGGACCTCACTGAGCGTGAATCCCCGGACTCCTCGACTACTGGAGCGGGCTGATAATGGTCTGCGTAACATAGCTTTTCCCTCCACTCCAGCTCTGTCCCCCATTCCAGGTGACGGTGACAATGATCGTCAACATGTTCGCCTGTGGGGTATTCGCCTGCAGGGACGTCTGCACGTTATACGTCTGCGACCCCACCGTGGGCGTGGTGGTGATCGTTTGGGTCCCTCCGGCACCGACGACGGCGTTCAAAAGATTGATGAAGTTCTGGTCCCGATACACCTCCACCGTCTGTTGGGCCAAGGAGGCAGCATCGCTCTGCTGCCGGGCCAACGCAACCTGCCCGGTCGCCATCACGACGAGTTGGGCGGTCGCGATCAAACCCACCCCCAAGAGAAACGCCGCAACGATTACCTCGAGTAAGGTAAAGCCGCCCTCGGATCGTCGGCACCGCATGCTCATTGCTTATCCACCATCCCCACCGGATTCACCGTGACGAGCTTGGTCCAATGAGTCGACAGCGTATTGCCGTGGCGGGTATCGTGCAGGGTAAACGTCACCGCTGTTGCCGGGGCCGCGAGGTACCCGCGGGTGTTGAACTCTGCGGCGGTCCCGATGGTCAGGGCGTCAAAAACGATATTGGGCCGCAAGCTAATCGTGCGCTCCGTCGCCCAAGCGGTACACGAACTGCCGAAGGCGGTGCACCGCTCGATCAGGTACTGGGAGGCCACCGTGGCCTTCAGGTGATAGTGCAGAGAACGGCTCGTCGCCAATTCGCGGGTCAGCTGGAGGTTGTTTTGAAGGTCCTGCACGTCCGCGGCGAGGGCGGTGGGGCTGGAGTTGAATATTGGCCAGGCGATGGCAATCGCCGCCGCCACGAGCGCCAGGGCGACGATGATCTCCAAGAGACTAAAGCCGTCGGATGCACCGGCCGTTCGGGCAATCACGACCCCAAACCCCTCCCGTTGTGACACCATGGTTATATTCCCCTTCGGTCCAGTTTCTAGAAGGGGGGTTCGAGTCAGATGAACATCCCCCTTGGTTCTAATGGGGGAAAGCGCCCGCCATTCGAACGAGGGGGTCCCTACCATTCGAACGCGTCATTCGTTTTGGTGAGAAGTTTATGAGAAGTTTTGCGAAAGGTGCGGGGCGGTTTGCGCCGAGCCCCGAATCACCTCATGCATCCTCTCGGCGGGCATCAAATGATCGACAGAACCTAACGCATTGCCTCGCGCATCTTCGCGGGACCAGTCCCATGCACCGGTGTGCGCGGCGTCTTCGACCCTGGTCATCAGTGGGTCGGAGAGGCGCGGGTGCGCCGGGAGTCCTCGACGCGCCGCGGCGGTGGTGCTAGGAGCGATAGCGACGAAGACCCAACCGCAGGCCGCGGCTACAGTTCCGAGCACGAACACGAGACACCGTCAGGGGGAAGATGAGTTACCCGAGGGTCGCACACTCGGATCAGCGTTTTCCGCGCGGAAGCGAAGTCAGGAACGGGTTGGTCCGCCGCTCCTCCCCGATCGTCGTCTCAGGGCCGTGGCCTGGGTAGCAAACGGTCGGGTCGGGCAGGGGCAGCAATACCCGGGTGATTGAGGCCAGCAAGGTTGCCGCGTCAGCCCCCGGCAGATCTGTACGGCCGATACTTCCGGCGAACAGCGTGTCGCCGACAAAAACCAGCCCGTCCCCCAGCAGGCACACGCCCCCGGGACTGTGGCCGGGTGTGTGGCGCACCGTGACCGCCAGTTCCCCCACCCGAAGTTGATCCCCCTCCGCGAGCCACCTGTCCGGGACGGGCGCGGGCGGAAGGTCGAGCCCAAACATCGCCTTCGCCCGAGCCGGACCGTGCGTGAGAATATCGCGTTCCGCCTCATGAATCCAGAACGGCGCCCCCGTCGACCGGCGCACCACGTCGACCGCGAGGATATGATCGAAGTGCCCATGCGTATTGACCAACGCGAGAGGGCGCGCACCCAACCGCCGGAGCGCCTCGAGAATCCGGTCCGGTTCGTCGCCGGGGTCGATCACGAAAACCTCGCGGGTCGTGTCGTCGCCGAAGATGTAGCAATTGGCTCCTATCGGACCGACGGGGAACCCCTCGAGAATCATAGTGGCGCGGAACCCGGCAGCGTCAAGCCGGGCCCCGCGCTCTCGACAAGACAGATACGACTGGAACGCGGCACAGGAACACACCCGTCCCGCACAACGACCTCGCCCCCACCCGTCCGGTCAGGTTCGAGCGGTCACCTTTGCCGTATTCAGCACCTTGATTATTTCGCGGCAGAACGCGGGGAGATCGGGCGGGGTGCGTGATGAGATCAGGTTCCCATCAACGACCACTTCTTTGTCAACGTAATGCGCGCCAGCGTTGATGACATCGTCCTTGACGGCACTGACGCAGGTCATTGTCTTCCCCTTGAGAATCCCGGCGGAGATGGGCACCCAGGCGGCGTGGCAGATTGACGCGACGACCTTGCCCGATTGAAATGCCTCCCGAACAAGCCGGAGCATGGCTTGGTGGCGCCGCATCCGGTCGGGGGCATATCCTCCGGGGACGATGACCGCATCAAAATCCGCGGCGTGGGCGTCGTCCATCGATAGATCGGCCTTGGCCGGATAGCCTTCCTTGCTCTTGTAGGACTCCCCCGCCTTCGGCCCCACGATCGTCACATGGGCACCAGCCTCCCGAAGACGCAGCACAGGGTACCAGAGTTCAAGGTTCTCATAGTAATCTTCCGCAAGCACCGCCACACGCTTACCGGTGAGCTCCATCGCTGTCCCTCCCTGATGAAAGAAGTTCTGATGCATCCTTGCGGTCAAATTCAGTATACGAGTCGGCGCAATTCGTGGTCAAGCGCCCGACGGGGATAGGAGATAGAGCCTCCTGAAACTGCCGGAACCGTAACGCCCAGGCCCATTTCAGGCCCTATTTTCTCCGCGTCCCGCTTCGTCTACGCTTTCGCCGACTCCCGTGTCCCGGTACA